>Ga0265294_10004481_pt1 | contig 17460 bp, 11 predicted proteins | sample MunlanPumphouse3_FD_192504 | JGI IMG/M metagenome (GOLD analysis project Ga0265294, IMG submission 192504) | Groundwater microbial communities from a municipal landfill in Southern Ontario, Canada - Pumphouse #3 | ecosystem: Environmental > Aquatic > Deep subsurface > Groundwater | place...
TACAGTTGCTGCAACTTTAACCCCTTCCGAAACAGGCAATGCGGCTAAAAAGCCTGCTCCGGTAACACCATAAATGGGAACTATAGGAAAGAGCATAGCCAGACCAAACGCCCTCCTGAAATGGATGCCCAGTTTTGCAGCCAGAAAACCATTTGACCCTATGACCACACCAATTCCGATGCTTGGCCCCACAGTCCGAAATGGGTTATACGATGGACCTATATAGAGTCCGAAATCAACACCGAAAAAAGAAACTAGACCGTTTAACTGGCTTCTTTCTTCATTGGAATTTCCCCCAAGGCCTGACACAACTATACCTATATCCAGCTGTAAAGGCCCTCTCCCCCTTTCACCCGTACCCAGTATGTTGACCATTATGTTATTATTTTTCCCTGATTAATAATATAATTTACCTATATTCTGATCAAAAAAGCCATATTCAGGCGCTGCCGGCTTCAGGGGAGCAAAATAGAGATTATACAGGGATACTGAAGATATCTTTTTTAAGGAATTTTCAATTATACTTTGTCAAAATACATAATTTCAGGAGAACATTTAAAATTTTTTAAGAATAATAGAGAAGATGTGTATCATTTATTACTATAAATTTCAGAGCACTAGCTTAAAAATTAATATATGATGAGTATCATAAATTGTACCTGGAAGAAAATTAACGATGCAAGAAAAACCTGTCTGGAGGGAATTCTGGCATGGTTTCACAGGGGACTTTCGTGGTCATATTTATCAGTTATCTGAAGCAAAAAGATCAGACATAAAAGTGTTTAATTTAGGTGTTAATGCTTAATTAAAAGCAGGGTTGGGGATGTATGATTACTTCTGAAAGCGTAGCTGTCGACGAGCTGGAAATTCGATTGAAAAAACAAACTACCGAACTGAAAAAATTTGATAAAGGTATAAGTGCCGAAATTTCGGAAAGCACACAACCCGAAGAAGATTTTCTCAACTCGGAAGAAAAATTCCGGATATTGGCCGAAAATTCTCCTGATATAATTGTCCGCTTTGACATACAGAGCCGCCAGTTATACTTCAGACAGGCAGCTGTGGATATCTATAGCTATTCTCAGGAAGAAATTAAAGGAAAGACCCATAATGAACTGGGATCTGACCCTGAGAAAGCAAAATTCTGGAAAGAACATAATGAAAAAGTTTTTTCTACAGGAAAAACCGAAACCATGGAATTCGACTGTATATTACCTCAAAGAAAAAAATACTATTTTAATACACTGATAGCACCTGAGTTTGTTAACGACGAAGTTGCCTCTGTTCTCACCATTTCCCGTAATGTTACGGACGTAAAAAAAACAGAATCAACTTTAAAAGAAACTCTTGATAATCTGGAAGAAATGATCAAAAAACGTACTGAAGAGATTGAAAAGGCTTACAGGTCATTAAAAGAGAGTGAAAAATGCCTCGCTGAGGCTCAAAAAATAGCCCACCTTGGGAGCTGGAACTGGAATATCGTGAGCAATGAGCTCTACTGGTCTGATGAAATTTACCGGATTTTCGGGCTCAGTCCCCAGGAATTTGGGGCAACTTACGATGCATTTTTGAGTTATGTGCACCCGGAAGATCGGGATTGCGTGAACAACGCCGTTAAGGGGGCACTGGAAGGAAAACCTTACAGCATTGACCACAGGATTATCCTGAAAGGTGGAGAAGAACGGATAGTCCATGAACAGGGTGAGGTTATTTTTGAAAACGGGAATGTCCCTGTCAGGATGGCTGGAATTGTTCAGGACATCACTGAGAGGAAAAAAATTGAAAAAGCCCTGGGGATGGCAAATGCGTATAACCGCAGCCTGATTGAAGTCAGCCTCGATCCTCTTGTCACTATCGGCCCTGACGGAAAAATAACTGATGTAAACAGAGCCACCGAAATTGTCACAGGTTATTTCAGGAGCGAATTGATAGGAACTGATTTCTCGGATTATTTTACAGAGCCTGAGAAGGCAAAAGAAGGATATCAATATGTGTTTCAGAAAGGACTTGTCCGGGACTATCAGCTGGAGATTCGCCATAAACATGGGCATATAACCCCTGTTCTGTATAACGCATCCATATACCGGGATGAAAATGGAAGGGTTACCGGGGTTTTTGCTGCAGCCCGTGATATTACTGAGCTAAAAAAAGCAGAAGAAAAAATTAAGGCACTTGCAAATGCTGTTGAATCGTCAAACGATGCTATAATAACTGGAACCCTTGATGGTACAATTACCAGCTGGAATAAAGGGGCAGAGCAGATTTATGGTTATCTGGCTGAAGAAGTTATGGGGAAAAACGTGTCCATACTTGAACCAGACAACCTTAAAGGGGAAATAAAGCAATTATTTGACAAGATTAAACAGGGAAAAAAAGTCAAACGCTATGAAACATTACGTTTGAAAAAAGACGGTATAGCAGTAAATGTTTCAGTAACTCTTTCCCCGATTTTTGATGTATCAGGAAATCCTGTTGCCTTCAGTGGTATTGCCAGAGATATTACGGAAAAGAAAATTACAGAAAATCTGCTCCATGAAAAACAAATGGCTGAATTTGCAAACCGCACCAAGAGCGAATTTCTTGCAAATATGAGCCACGAACTCAGAACTCCTCTCAATTCAATAATAGGTTTCTCTGACATGCTTTACGAACAGGCATACGGGGAGTTGAATCAGAAACAGTTGAGAGCCATAAGTAATATATCCAACAGTGGAAAGCATCTTCTGAACCTTATCAATGGCATCCTGGATCTTTCCAAAATAGAAGCAAACAAAATGGAGCTTGATTATAAAGAATTTGAGCTTGCTTCCAGTCTTGACCTTATACGGAACATTCTGTCTCCCATAGCAGATAAAAAAAATATTGAAATTGAAACCGGCGTAGACAGCAGCATTTCGAAAATCTGTGCAGATGAGGACAGATTTATCCGGATAATGTTTAACCTTGTAGACAACGCTATAAAGTTCTCTTTTGAAAATAGCCTTGTTAAAATAGGGACAAGAAAAAAAGGAGAGCTTGTAGAAATAACAGTTGAAGATACCGGAATAGGGATAAAAACTGAAGACCAGAATAAACTTTTCAAGCCTTTCAGCCAGGTTAACTCTTTTTCTTCAAAAAAATTCCAGGGCACAGGGCTTGGACTCTCACTTGTTAAGCAGATTGTTAACCTTCACGGAGGTTATGTCTGGTTCAAAAGCGAGCAAGGAAAAGGCAGCACCTTTGCTTTCGCAATTCCAATAACAAAAGGATAGTTTTTTTAAAAACAAGTTGATCCTTTTATGAAAACATTTATCGGACATTTCAGGTTAAGGAAAACAAAAAAGTGATTCCAAAACCGAAGAAAAAGAAGACAGGTTAATGGAAAAACTTCCGATAGAGCAAAATCAGATCTCAAATTTTGAGGCAAAATCATAAAAGAAAAAGTAATAAAAAGATATTCCGAACCTGCAATGCGCAGGTCCGATATCTATGAAAAACATAGAAGGGCAGGTCAATAGATCTGTCCGGTCTTAAAATACAATTTTCCATGCTTTCCTTTTCAAATTTAATCCATTAACTGGTTGATTTTTTTGTAAAAATCTACTATCAGATTCGCTGCTTCGCTTTCCGTGTTTAGCTGGAAAGTTCGGATCTGTTTTCCAAGAGGTTTTTCGAGGACAACACCAGACGCGACCAGAGGAGTGATAACCCTTGATACGCTGGAATGGGACAACCCGGTTGCCTCAGCTATTCCTGAAAGGTAAGTAGGTTCGTTCTGGTTTTCGATCAGGTTCTTAAGGACTGTCATCTGTGCGGTTTTTCCAAATATTTTTTCTATTGCATCCATTTGTATCATCTCAGAGGTGGTATTATACGTAAATGATTATTCAGTCCCAATAACTACCAACGGTTTATAAACTTATCTCTTTTTTGAATAGATTAGAGATATGTAGCCCATTAATCGCCAAAATATTTTACCTTAACTTTTTAAGTTAGTATCAGATTTTCTTCTCAAGGTTCCCGGCTATTTTAGTTAAAAAACCTTCTGAGTTGTTTAATTCCGAAATTGTCCTTGAATATTGCTCTTCTGCGCGCTGTTCTTAGGCCAGCAACCCCTGCCCGGACAGTATTCATCCTTTTTTAGGGTTGGAGTGTCTGTCCCTGTGCCCCTCAAAAAATCTGCAGTGCTCCACAGGACACTGCTCCTCAGGGCACTCAAGGATATATTTCATTATATCATCCATTTTTGCACTTGCAAGGGATACAGAAGTGTCCGCGCCTCCATAGTAGATGCGGAGTTCCCCGTCCACCACAACCCAACCGCAGGGAAAAACAACATCATTAACGTCCCCGCTGCGTTCATACCATTCATGAGGTCCGAAAACCCAGCCTTCTGATCTTCGTAGAACTTTTCTCGGGTCTTTGAGATCGAGAAGAACCAGCCCCAGGCGGTAACTGATTTTAGATGTTGTCTGGCGCACTCCGTGGTACATAATCAGCCACCCTTCAGGTGTATACATCGGCTGCGGGGATAGGCCTATTTTATAGGCATCCCACCATCCCCCTTCCCGGGCATAGAAAAGAACCTGATGCCACCCCCAGGCTTTCATATCCGGAGAAAACGAGATCCAGATATTGGATTTCAAAGTATGCCCGGTCGCGGCAGGCCTGTGCAGCATTGCCCACTTCCCGTTAAAGCTCACCGGAAAGATAGCTGCATCCTTATTATCAGGAGGCGCAACAGGTCCTATTCGTTCAAAGGTCTGGAAATCCTCTGTAAGGGCAAGAGCTGGCAGGGGACCGGAATCCGAAAAAGCCGTATACACTATAGCCCACATTTTCAGCTCGTCCATGTAGGTTATACGAGGGTCTTCAATGCCGTATATCTCTTCAGGATACTTTGAAGGCTCAGGAAAAAATGTTGGTTTGCCGTCAATTTCCCAGTCGTCTATCCCGTTTTTACTCCTGGCTACTGTAAAGTGGGAAAAGCCCCTGTGGTCTTCAACTCTCAAAAGAAGTAGAGTTTTACCGTCAACTATAGCAGCCGCAGGGTTAAAAACAGAATTCGCCCGGTATGACAGGTCATCAACAGTAAGTATAGGATTTCTATTATACCTTACAAAAAGTTCTCCACGATCTTTCCAGGTCATATTATCCCCCTCATCCTCTAAATTATGTGATACGAATTATGTTATTCCTATTTTTCCGGACCTGCTAAAAACAGGCTGTTTATTTCAGGGCTTTATCCCGAGTACATCCTCCACATATGCCCTTAGAATTTCTGCAACACTCCACGCCTGGGCAATTGTTCCTCCCGGAGCATGCGGGTAGTCCCCATCAAATACCTCGGAAATGCCGCCTATACCTGCCGATTCAAGGTGTCCGTCAAAACCTTCGAGAATAGACTTCATGTATTCTACGTTACTGTCCTCATAGCCGTGGGTCTTCAGGTAAGCTTTTACAAAAGCCCCGAGGAGCCAGGGCCAGACTGTCCCGTTATGATAGGCTGTGTCCCTGGTTAAGGCGTCTCCGAGATACTGTCCTTTATACAGGAAGTGATCTGTTGACAGGCTTCTGAGCCCGAAAGGAGTGAGAAGGTCTTTTTCGACCCTGTCCACGATCGCTTTTTCTTTTTCTGGTGAAAGCATTGTATAGGGGAGCGAGACTGCAAAGATCTGGTTGGGGCGGATTGCAGGATCTTTAATCAGGTTTCCTGTTTCGTCCTCGTATATGAGATCAAAGAGGCAGTCAGCCTCAGGATTCCAGAAAGCATCCTCAAAATTCGAAGCTACCCCGGCTGCAAGGGTTTCATATGAAGAGACATCCTCTCCAAGGAGTATCCCGAGATAAGAAGCTGTTTTAAGGGAGCTATACCAGAGAGCGTTTACCTCACAGGCTTTACCTTCTCTGGGGGTCACCGCCCATTCCCCCACTTTAGCGTCCATCCATGTCAATTGAGGACCCTGCCTGATAAGGTAGTCAGAGTCCATTTCTATCCCGAAGTCCGTACCGTCACAATAGAAATTTATGATCTCGTCCACTGTGTCCCAGACATCGGTAAGGAAAAGAAAGTCCTGCGTATATGCAAAATAACGGTTAAGCGCGTGGATAAACCATAGCGACGCATCGACAGTATTGTAAACAGGGTCTCCACCGAAAGCAGGAAAAGTATTGGGGACCAGGCCGCGCCTGCAATATTTAGAAAAATTGTTGAGAACAGACCTTGCCTCTTCAAAACGGTAAGGAATTAGAAGCAGTCCGGGAAGAGAAATCATGGTGTCCCTTCCCCAGTCAGAGTACCAGTGATACCCCGCAATCACGGTGTTTTCGCCTGAAGAGCGGTTTTTCACTACAAAAGGGTCAGTTGCCTTGAGAAGTTTAAGGGCAAAAGGCTCGATAAGTTTTGAGTCAAGAGCCAGAAGATTTTGCCTGTTTGCTTCCCTTAAATAGAGTTTATCGACCTTCTCGAGAGTAAAGGAAGAAACATCTTCTGTTGAAGCAGCAACAAAAAAACGGGATGTCCCTTCTTTGAGTTCGCCCTCAAACCATCCCGGATTGAAATTGTCCTCCTGAAAATTAAGCCCCCTCTGCATTTCAGTATCGTACTCCAGGTTAAAATACCATACTGGCTCGGGGTGATACTGAAGATTGGATGAAATTGAGAAAGTAAAACCGGTAGAACTTGCCAGTTTCACTCCCGAAAGCCCGGCTCTCTGGAAGAAAGACAGGTATCCTGCGCGAGCAGTAAGATTAAAATCTCTTGAACTTACAAGAGGGAAAATTTTCAGCACAGCCCCTTCTCTTCTGGATGTGATGTCATAAAGGACGCAGGTCGTGTTACTGTTATGGATCATAAAGACTTTTTTCTTAATGATAAAATCCCCGGGCCTGTAAACCCAGAGAGGAAAAGGGTAGCGAATGAATTTGGAAAGATGTTGGAAACCTGTGGGACTGATAGTGTCCGGATATTTATGGACTGCAAGTTTGTAAACTTCTTCGTTGACAGATATTTCCTCATCAAGGGAAGAAAGCAGCAGGAGCCTTCCAGGAGAGTTCTCAGGAGTTGCTACAAGCAGACCGTGGTAAGTCCTCGTCCCTGCTCCAATGATTGTAGATGAAGCATATCCTCCAAGCCCGTTTCCTATAACCCATTCTTTTTTTATTCCTTCTTCATACGTTGAAAGAAAATCTGCTCCAAATCTGCCCCCGCTCATGTATATTTTATTTGAGCTAATTTATTAAATAGCTGTACATTGGAAAAAACAATTTGCAGCTGTGAACTTCAGTCCACTGCCAAAAATCCCTGCCTGAAATATTATCTTTTCAAACATCTTTCCTCTTTTCACGTAATATTCATTCGTTGTTTTCAAAACCCTTTGCAGAGCAAAACTTTATTACTTGCAGGGAAAAAATCAGTTCTATTAATATTTTGTATTTTTATAATAGCACCGGGAAGATTTGAACAGAACTTATCGAGGGGAGTAGAAGGCATGATAGAAAAGATGACATACACTTACCTGAACCCAAAGATAGCCCTGATGGGACCTGGATGTGTAAACGGGATCGGCACGCATGCAAAAGACCTGGGGGGTACGAAAGCCCTGATAGTTTCAGGCAAGAGCAGGCATGGGAAAGAGCTTGCAGCGGATATTCGCAGAATTCTTGAACGTGCGGGGATAGAAGCAGCAATCTTTCCGGGAGCAGACCCGAACCCTACCGATACTTCAGTTATGGAAGGGGCAGACATTTACAGGAAAGAAAACTGTAACATGATAGTTGCTGTCGGAGGCGGGAGCCCTATGGACTGTGCAAAGGCAATCGGCATTGTGGTATATAATGGAGGAAGGATAAATGATTACGAAGGAGTGGGTAAAGTTACCAGAGGAATTCCTCCTCTTATCACGGTAAACACGACAGCGGGCACTGCGAGCGAGATGACCAGTTTTACAATTATTACTGATACTGAAAGGCACATCAAAATGGCTATCGTCGACCCCCGGATCACACCTGATGTGGCGGTTAACGACCCCGAACTGATGGTCAGCATGCCGCCAGCACTTACGGCTGCAACAGGGATGGATGCTCTGACCCATGCTGTGGAAGCTTATGTTTCTACCATGGCTACCCCGACTACCGATGCGGCTGCCATAAAAGCAATAGAGCTTATATCAAAATACCTGCCCGAAGCCGTCCTCCACGGGGAAGATATACGGGCCAGGGACATGATGGCACACGCAGAATATCTTGCAGGCATTGCTTTCAACAATGCAAGTCTTGGGTATGTTCATTCCATGGCTCATCAGCTCGGAGGCTTTTATGACCTCCCGCATGGGGTCTGCAATGCCATCCTCCTGCCTTATGTGGAGATGTATAACAAGCAGGTTTGCCCTGAACGTTTTGCAGACATCGCAAAGGCAATGGGAGAAAAAGTTGAGGGATTGAGCCCGGACGAGGCAGCGGATAAAGCAATAGATGCAATCAAAAAGCTTGCAGCAGAAATCGGAATTCCTTCAGGCCTGAAAGAGCTCGGGGCAAGAGAAGAAGACCTTGAACTTCTGGCTGAAAATGCCATGCAGGACGTCTGCCGCCTTACAAATCCAAGAGAACTCTCAAAAGAAGATATCATCGAGATTTACAGAAAAGCCCTGTGAAGAATATCTTGAAAGAGTAACTGCAGTCAAAAACTTAAATTACTGATAGCTGATGCGCATATAGTATATAGTAATATAAAAATAATTATTAAAAGTAATAATTTATTTTCGCAGCCAGCTAAGTAATTTAATTTCCATTGCTGAAATTGAATCAATATTAGTTTTCCAGGTTTTATGATCGGATTAATACGTTACTTCTTCAAAGTAAAGTACCAAAACTGAATAAATAAAGGGTTGAATAAATAAAGGGAGTGATTTTGATGAGATTATTTGGGAGCCGTGGAGGCTCTGAAGGGGAGAAAGGACACATCTATAAAATGCATGAAAAGCTTGTTTCCATAGGAGACGATTACTGGATAGAGGATGAAACTGGAGAGCGGGCGTACCATGTTGATGGAAAGGCACTACGCATCCGCAACACCCTCATTCTCAAAGATCTGCGTGGAAATGAACTTTATAAAATTCAGGAAAAATTACTCCGTATCAGGGATACGATGAATATCAAGAATGCGGATGACAGCCTTGCTGCAACAGTTAAAAAAGACCTCATTAATATTCTGCGAGACAAATGGAAAGTTGAAATTCCAGAGGAGCCTGATATGGAAATAAAAGGCAATATCCTGGACCACGAGTATGAAATTGAGTCTGAAGGAAGAAAAATCGCAGAAGTTTCAAAAAAATGGTTCCGCATCCGGGACTCGTATGGAGTAGAGATTGAGCCCGGGCAGGACAATGCACTTATCCTGGCAATTGCCGCCTCTCTTGACCAGATGGCACATGATTGATAAATTCGCGATAGAATCCGAAAGGCGGGAAAGGTCAGGTACCGGTTTATGGTGAAGGGACGTTCAGGAGATGTAAACATAAATACAAATGCCATTTCAACACCAGCCAGAGTTCTGATTTACAGCACTGCTGCGGTTCTCCTTACAATTGGCATGAAGGCTATTTCAAGCATACTCATGCCGATTTTTTTCTCGATATTTTCTTATCTAATCTTTGCCCCTCTGGTCCGCTGGCTTATGAGGAAAAGAGTCCCCGGAAAGATAAGCGTAGTTCTGGTTATCCTTGTTTTCATTTTTGTTTTTGTCGGAACCACACTTCTGTTTGCGAACTCTTTACTCCAGCTCAGTGGCAGGATTCCAAACTATGAGAACCAGCTGACAAGTATCCTGAACAGTATTTCAATATATTTGCCTGAAGCCGGAGTTTCCGTAGAATCGGTCCTGCGCGATATTGCAGCTTTTGCGTTCAACGTATCCGGGGATATTATTTCAGGAGCTCTGAATGCAGGATCAACAATTGCGCTCATTGTTATCACGACAACGTTCTTACTTCTGGATTCTGCAGGTGCGCCCGTGAAAATGCAAAAAGAAGGGGAAAACCAGCCAGTCCATATTTCACAGTATACCGAATTGAGCAGAACCGTCATAAATTACATGCTCTTGAGAACCGAGACCAATTTGCTTGGAGGCATCGGAACTGCCATACTTCTTCTTGCAGGGGGCATAGATTTTGCTGTTCTCTGGGGCCTCCTTTTCTTCCTGTTCGGGTATATACCTTACCTGGGCTTTTATCTGGCAGCCATTCCACCCATGCTTCTTGGTCTGTTCGAATACGGGCTTATAGGGGCAGTTGGTGTCCTTGTCGGCATCACTATTATCAACGCGCTCGTAGAAAATGTCATTTTCCCGTCTCTTGCAGGAAAAGGCCTTAAACTATCTCCCACACTCGTATTTCTGTCTCTGTTTTACTGGTCCTTCGTACTGGGAGCTGCGGGCGCGCTTATTGCAGTACCTCTTACGATAGTTGTGAAGATAATTCTGGAGAGCTCGGAAGAGACACGCATGATAGCAAAGTTGATGGAATCAAGCGGGACCAGAGATCTGGATGAAAAAAGCACAGAAGAGAATATCTCTGAGTGATCATGTATTGCGTCCGAAATAACACGGTTCTGGCAGGCATTCCCGGTAAAAATATCTAAGCATGTATAAAGTAATATACATAAAAACAGTTATATATTACAGCATTGCTAAGCAGAGCCTGCAGCATGCCCTGGATTCAAGGTTCCAGAACGGGGGAAAGGGGAACAATTAAAATCAGTAAACAAAGATTACACACTGTTCTTGACCAGGTCAGATATCCGGCAGTATATGCCTGTTTTATCTGACCTGTAGAGGGACATCCGGTGAGAAAAACTTGTCACCCTGAGAAAAAGTTCCTGAAAACGTTTCTGTCCGTTCTCAATTAGCTGTCAGGCTGTTACAGGCTGGTATGAAAAACAACCGGTAAATTGAACCTGTAAGCAGAGGAGGAGATTCAAGGAATGGCAACAATAACCGTTCTGAAGTTTGAAACCGCAGATGGAGCGGAAAAAGCTCTTGATGTTGTAAAGGATTTGAGCAAGCAGCATCTGATAAACCTTCATGATGCCGCCATAGTCACCTGGCCTCAGGGGAAGAAGAAGCCAAAAACAGAACAGCTGACCAGTTTAACCGGTGCGGGGACATTGAGCGGTGCTTTCTGGGGGATGCTTTTCGGGCTGATCTTTTTTGTTCCTATACTGGGCCTTGCCGTAGGGGCTACAGTCGGAGCCCTCACAGGTTCCATGGCAGATATTGGAATCGATGATGATTTCATCCGTTCAATCCGAAGCAAAGTAACCGAAGGAACTTCAGCCCTCTTTTTAATGACAAGTGATGCCGTACAGGACAGAGTCGCTGAAGTCTCCAAAGGAATGAAATTTGAACTTATCGCTTCCAACCTTTCCAGGGAAGAAGAGGATAAGCTGCGTGCAGTTTTCGCCGAAGAGTAAACGACCTTAGATTAGGTTTTCCAGAGGGTAAGCTCTCTGGAGACTATTTTACTTATCCCGGATCCACCAGACCCGACTTCATGGGCTGGCAGAAAAGCAATGAGGGGACTTCCAGTGAAAATAGTGAGATTTATTGCAGGTATGCATTTCTTCGTACTCATTCCGGTTATAGGGCTGGCAATTGCTGCCTGCATTCTGTTTATTAAAGGAGGCGTTGATATTGTTCATTTCATCTGGGAACTGATTACAGGAATGACAGAAACATATCCTGAGGGAGAAAATGTTATTGTTGAACTTGTGGAAACTGTCCATCTATTCCTGGTCGGTACAGTCCTTTTCCTTACTTCTTTTGGGCTCTACCAGTTGTTCATCCAGCCGCTTCCTTTGCCGGGATGGTTAAAAGTAAATAATATTGAGGAGCTGGAGTTAAACCTTGTTGGACTAACCATTGTTGTACTGGGAGTTAATTTCCTGAGCGTGATTTTTGAACCTGAGGGAGAAAATCTCGCTATTTATGGAATAGGTTATGCCTTACCAATCGCAGCTCTGTCTTATTTTATGGGTGTGCGTTCACGTGTAACTAAACAGAGCAGCAGGGAAGAAGAATGCCTTAAAGAGATAGGAGAGGCGATTTCCTCGAACAGTGAATCTAGCTGGTTATCGAAAGAAAAAAAGGATTGAAGCCGGATCCCTTAACTATCCGGCTCCAATTCCTGCTGATTGCACTTCACAGGTTTCTTAATCAAATATTGACAATTAGTTATTAACGATAGCTCTTCATCAGGTTTTCCAGGAAAACCCAGACTTTTTCAATTGAGGGGATATAAACTCTCTCAGCTGGGGAATGAGGGTCTTTGATTGTCGGCCCGAAGGAGATCATTTCAATGCATTCGCATTTCGAGCCTATCACCCCGCACTCAAGCCCTGCATGCACTACTTTGATTTCCGGCTCTTTCCCGAAAGTCCCTGAATACGCATGCCTGCATTTCATAAGCAGACCTGATTGAAGGTCAGGCTCCCATGCAGGATATCCGCATTCATGCTCAACCCGTGCTCCTGCCAGTTTTGCAACGGTTTCCACCTTTTCCGTGACTTCAGCAAGCCTTGACATGACAGAACTGCGCTGGCTTGATACGATCCTCACTTCTTTTTCTCCTGTCCTTACGGTTGCAAGGTTGTTCGAGGTCTCAACAAGCCCCGGAATAGTATCCGAAACCCTGTGTACCCCGTGAGGCATCCCGAGGAGGACCCCGTAAAGCTTTTCTTCCGTTTCGACTGAAAAAACCCTGTCCGAAGGCACTTCTTTTCGGGTAATTTTCCCTCCCGACGCTTCGAAAATAATCCCGTTCTCAACCTCTTTAAGCTGAAGGGTTATTTCAGGGTCAGATACCGCATACTCGCCTCTAAAACTCTTCTGAAGCCCGGAAACGAAGTCTTCTGCCTGTTTTTCGTTATTTCTGGAGAGGACAATAAATGCCTCTGCGTAGTTTGGAATGGCATTGTGGACACTCCCCCCGCTGAAAAAGACCAGCCTGAGATTTTCTTTTCCGACTTTTTCCTTAAGGGCTGAAAGCATCCTGGCAAGAAGCTGGATACCATTTGCCCTCTGCCTGTGGATCTCGACTCCTGAGTGCCCACCTTCAAGCCCTTCTGCCGAGATCCTGAAAAGCCCGAACCCACTTCCCTTTCCGTAGTCAAAACTTTCCCATTGCAGGGGCAGGAAAATCCGGGAGTTCTGACCCCCGGCACACCCCAGTATAAAAATTCCTTCATCTTCCGAGTCCAGGTTCAGAAGAATCCTGCCTTCAAAGAAATCCTCTTCGAGCCCGCTGGCTCCTGTCAGCCCTGTCTCCTCATCAACAGTAAAAAGGAGCTCGAGAGGAGGATGCTCTATCTCTCCTTTTATGCCTGACTCCGCCAGCACAAGCCCTATCGCAAGGGCAATCCCATTGTCTGCCCCAATTGAGGTCCCATCCCCTCTCAGCCAGTCCCCTTCATAAATACATATGATAGGGTCTTTAGAAAAATCATGGCCTGAATCTCTGCACTTTTCACATACCATGTCCATATGACCCTGAAGAACAATCGCAGGAGAATTCTCATACCCCGGCGTGGGGGGGACTTTAATCAGGACATTGTTTAAAGCGTCGGTTTTTGCTTCAAAATTATGATTTTTTGCCCATTCCATCAGCCAGAGGGCAAGTTTTTCTTCATTTTTAGAACGTCGAGGGATTTTATTTATTTCTTCAAACATTTTAAGGATTTCTAGGGTTTTGGGGTGCATAAAGATCAACTCTGGACATTGGGTTATGAAAATGATGAAGGCTGGGCCAGTTGCAGGAAATGAGGTTTCTGGAATTTTTGTAGATTAACATATAGAATTATATATTATAAATAAGAGGTTAATATGCGAGAATTTAGCCAGGCAGATGTACCGGGTTAAAAACCTGTTACCTCAGAAACTCATGCATTAAGGTCAGATATCCTGCTACTCGTATGTTATTTACTCGTATGACTTGATTTCAGGGCAAATTGAACCTTATTTTCTTTATCCGTTACTTTAAACCTGATAATGAATTCAGTCCCATTGTTTCTTTTCAGTTCGAGTTTGCCATCCAGCTGGTCGACAAGGGAAGTTACAAGCTGCATTCCAAGGCTGTCAAGATTTTCAACATCAATCTCAGGAATTCCAAGGCCGTTATCTGAAATTTTCAGGACAAAAACGGTACCTTCAGACTCTTCACTTTTAAATTTTGTGAGCTTTTCCCTGTAAAGTTGTATACAAATTTCCCCTTTATCTCTTCCTCCGAACGCATGCTTGAGGGAATTGGAAACAAGTTCGTTGACAATCATTCCTAGCGGGACCGCAGTATCCATATTAAAGAAGAGGTCCTCTTCCAGGTCCATGCTTAAAGTTATCCTGGTATCTCCAAGGCTGTATGTATTGAAAAGATTCTCGGTAAGTTCCTGAATATACGGAGAAAAATTTAATGTTTCGAACCCGCTGCCTCTATACAGTTCCTCGTGTATCAAAGCCATTGATATTACTCTGTCCTGGCTTTCCCTGAAGGCGGAGAGAACTTCCAGGTCTTTAATGTCCTCGGTTTTTAAACTGATCAGCCTGAAGATCAAGAAGGGAAGAAATTACCTGAAGATTATTCTTTATCCTGTGGTGGATTTCCTTCTTACGGGCAGTTTCAATATTTGCCAGGGCTTCTTCTGCTTCCTTTCGTTTTGAGATGTCAGTTAACATGCTCATTACGCCCGTAAAACTGCCGTTCCTGTCAAAAAGAGGTTTGGCATTTAAAAATGTCCAGACCGGGGAACCATCTTTACGTATTAATTTCAGTTCATAGCTTTCGCTTATTCCCTGCCTTCTTTTTTCCAGATTCTGCCTGACAGCAGGTATACATTCCTTACTGATGAAACCCCAGATCGGTTTACCAATAACTTCGTCCAGAGGGTATTCCAGCATATCCACTACTTTAGAGTTAGCATAATTGATTACGGCTTCACTGTCAGTGATAAGTATAATTTCATTTGCTGTCTCAACGATATTCCGGTATTTCTCCTCACTATCCCGAAGCATTTCCTCTGCTGCTTTCCTCTCGGTAATGTCAATGTCCATTTCAAGAGTCATGCGTGAACCGTCAACATCAATGAACGGAAGGTTATACGTATCAAATACTCTTCCCTCTAGCGTGGTGATTTCCCAGTGGTAAGGCTGGCCGGTTTCAAGGATTTTATATGCTTTACAGGAATCAAATTGCTCGTTGTTTCTGAAACAATGCTCAAAGCAGTGTCTATTACCGGAATTTCCAAACATCTCACGGAAGGGGCGGTTGGCAAAGGCAATTTGGTGGTCAGGTGTTAGCAGGGCTATCATTACCGGCAGCGTCTCCAGCACATCAAAGAAACGCCGCCTTTCAGTATCGACCGCTTCGGCAACCTTACGGCGTGATTCGCTCTCACGCAGGACCTCTTCAGCCCGTTTAAGCCTGGTAATGTCGGTCAATACGCCGTCCCAGATTGTACTCCCTTCAGGAAGCCTTCGAGGGCGGGAGTTCAATCTTATCCACTTCAACCTGCCGTCCGGTAACTCTACAGGCAACTCCATATCAAAATCCGACAGTTCATGTGCACTGCGAACCCCGGCTTCGATAAGCTCTCCCATATACTGCGAAGGGATTATCCTGTACAATATGGAGGGATCGTTCAATATATCCCGGGAATTTAAACCGATTAGCCTTTCAATGCCCGCGCTTACGTACTGGAAACAACCACTGCCGTCGGGGTCAAGGGTATACTGATATACGGCGCTGTCTGGCAGGTTATCACTCAGGAGGCGCAGATGCTCCTCACTTTTACGAAGAGCCTCTTCCACCCGCTTGCGTTCGGTAATGTCAATAAATGCAGAAATGGATCCGCGCAGGTTTCCATTCTCGTCGCGAAGGGGCCTTGCATTGCCCAGTACATGCCGTATCCTGCCGTCAGCAGATACGATATCCAGTTCACAGTCATTTACCTCTATACCGGCAGCTGACAACTGCGAAGGCATTTTTTCAGGTGGTATCTCCACACCATCTTTGAATAACTTGAAAAACTCCGGTCTTTCCCCTTCATGAGCAGACTTGGACAGGTTTGTACCTGGAGGTATTCGCAGCCATTCGCAGGAGAGGCGGTTACCGGTTATCTTAAGCGCCTGAGGGTCATGTGTCGTATAAACAGCAACAGGTACGGCATCCAGTACTGCTGCTAACTCATTCGAACGGGCTTTCTCACGTTTCTCGCTTTCCTGCAATGCTTCCACCACAGCATCACGTTCAGCCAGGGATTGAGACAGCTTGATGTTGCTGTAGCTCAGTTGCGAGATCATATTGGCGAAGGTCATGAAGAAAGCCATGCCTGTATCTATATCTTCCCTGCTCAGTCTGGGAATTTTTTCAAGTGCTTTTATATATTCCTCTTCATTGAAACCGTATTTTCTTGCCTGAGACCGGAAAAGCTCATAATCCAGGGGCTCATCCTCAAAAAGAAACTGTCCTGAGAAAATATTGCCTATGTGTTGCCCCTCAACCATAATCGGGGTTACCACATCCCAGATATTGTTCCTGCATTTGTACAGCTTATATTTTCCAGGAGCTACATTCAGAGATAGCTTCTGGTCGCTTTCTATACAGTACTTGCAGGTTTCAGGATTAACCCTGTGAAATTTTGTGCAGATATCCTGCCATCCAGCACTTACCAGAACATTGCCCTTAAGGTCGAATAATGCCATGGGAATATGGACAAGCCTGTAAAAATCATTAATAAGGGACTGGACTGCTTCGGTATCAATAATACTGGCAAGTTCTATAGCAGTACCATCAGCCTTACTGATATGCACCGGGTTCAGGTTTATTTCTGGAGGTTGACCTGTTTTCACTTTCATTTCTCCCTCAAATGTCCTTTAGTTGGACACGAAAATTCCTGACCTTCAACAATCATAGATCTAATAAATATACAGATGAACATGCAAATGGATATGCAGATAAATAAATTAATAAATATATTAACAAATAAATTAATAAATATATTAACAAATAAATTAATAAATATATTAACAAATAAATTAATGAATGAATTAATAAATGTTTTAATTTCCGTACTCTTTTACTTTCTGTTATATTACAAATTTCTGCACTTGCTTCATGTGCATTTTAAAATAATTAGCATAAATCAGGTTCGCCTCAATTATGCTCTGAATTTGATCCTGTTTATTTCAGGTTACTGCAATAAATTATAGTCCCATATAATAAGATTGAATTTATAAAATATATTTGTTATTAATAAATAATAGCAGTAACCTATCCAGCTCTAAATTTATCCAGCTCTAAATTTATCCAGCTCTAAATTTATCCAGCTCTAAATTTATCCAGCTCTAAATTTATCCAGCTCTAAATTTATCCAGCTCTGAAATCCTTAAAAGTTCAGGGATATGCCTGATATATCCATGAACTTTTTCAAAATGTTACA
>Ga0265294_10004482_pt1 | contig 17457 bp, 16 predicted proteins | sample MunlanPumphouse3_FD_192504 | JGI IMG/M metagenome (GOLD analysis project Ga0265294, IMG submission 192504) | Groundwater microbial communities from a municipal landfill in Southern Ontario, Canada - Pumphouse #3 | ecosystem: Environmental > Aquatic > Deep subsurface > Groundwater | place...
AGGAGTATGCCCTCAAAAGCACCTTCATCAACAATTTCTTTTATTTCGCTTCCGCCGGCATGTGTTGAAAGACAAATATGTTTTACCAGGCCTTCTTCCTTTAGTTTCATCGCTCCTTCATAAGGACCACCCGGTGCCATGATATTTCTATAGTGCGCAAGATTCATGATGCTCCACATCTGATAAAAATCTATTGAATCAACATTCATTCTCTTAAGAGACTCTTCACACCTTCTTCTGACATCATCCGAAGTTTTATCGCTCCAGTATGAACTTTTAGTAGCGACATAGAATTTTTCCGGCATATCTTTGAACGCATATCCGTAAATCACTTCAGACATGTCGTCACAATAACCGGGGGCTGTATCGAAATAGTTGATACCTTTACTGTTCGCGTATTTAACTATTTCAGCGCAGATCTCCGGATCCTTCCTGTATTCATCACTTCTGAAACGCATTCCTCCAAAGCCAAGTGCACTGACCTTTATACCTGTATGTCCATATTCTTTATATATCATTTTGTCACCTCAACTGTTTTCCAATAAACTAAAATATATGTATTAGTCCACTGCTGATAAGTGTAACGATTGTCGCTGCCAAAATATCTCCGGCCAGAACAGCAAGAAAAGCCCACTTGAATTTAATTCCTAACAAAGCAGCTATAAGACTGCCACTCCAAACACCGGTTCCCGGCAAAGGTATCCCGACGAAAACGATCAATCCCAGAGCTCCGTATTTATGGATCGATTCAGCACGTTTGCTGCCTGACTTGCTTTCCAGCTTAACAGCTAATTTATGAAACATTTTAGTTGTTTTAAGATAGGCAAGCACCTTTGTGATTGCCAGCAATATGATCGGTACGGGCAGCATACTTGCGAACACACTTATTATAGCCGCGTATAAAGGCTGCATTTTGTATAATGTCATAGCTATCGGTATAGCACCTCTAACTTCGATCACAGGTATCATGGATATTATCATGACTACAAGTTCATCCGGAAGACCCCGCAAAAGCTCTAATATTTTCTCCTGTAACATAATATAGCGACTCTCCTTGTAAATAATATATCTATAATATTTGATTTCAGCATCATTGACAACTTATTTTGAAAAAAACACGCACACCATAATAAGATGTGCGTGTCTGATTTATAAACCGATAAAATGATCAGATGTTTGATATCGCAGATTGTGCAGCTGCAAGCCTTGCTATCGGAACGCGGAATGGCGAACACGAAACATAACTAAGTCCGATCCTGTGACAGAAATCTATCGAAGCAGGATCTCCTCCATGTTCTCCGCAGATTCCGAGCTTGATGTCCGGTCTTGTTTCTTTTCCGCCTTCAACAGCGATTTTCATAAGTTTTCCTACGCCGATCTGGTCAAGCTTGGCGGTCGGATCGCTCTCAAATATTTTAGCCCTATAATAATCGTCGAGTATCCGTCCCGCGTCATCCCTGGATAAACCATAGGTCATCTGAGTCAGATCATTAGTACCGAAGCTGAAAAACTCAGCATCTTTAGCTATCTCATCAGCTGTAAGAGCAGCTCTCGGTATCTCTATCATTGTTCCGACCATGTACTTGAGTCCTACTCCTGAATCTGCAATAACTGAATCAGCCGTATCTACGATAAGCTTTTTAACAAATTTCAGTTCTTTGATGTCACAAACTAACGGTATCATGATTTCAGGGATCACTGATCCGCCGTTCTTATTAACGGCCAATGCGGCTTCAATTATGGCTCTTGTCTGCATAACAGCTATTTCAGGATATGAAACTGCAAGCCTGCATCCTCTGTGTCCCATCATAGGATTAAGTTCATGAAGCATTTCGATTTTAGATGTCAGTTCCTCTGATGATATACCAAGTTCTTTAGCTAGCTCTGCAATATCGTCCTCTTCTTTAGGAAGGAATTCATGCAAAGGCGGATCAAGAAGTCTTATTGTAACAGGATGACCTTTCATCTCTGTGAAAATACCAACGAAGTCTTCTCTCTGGATCGGAAGGATCTTATCCAAAGCTTTCTTTCTTGCTTCTGCATCTTTAGCAACGATCATCTGCCTGAACGCGAATATCCTGTCTGCTTCAAAGAACATATGCTCGGTACGACAAAGCCCTATCCCTTCCGCTCCAAGCGAAAGAGCTACAGCGGCATCTTTAGGAGAATCCGCATTAGCTCTGATCTTAAGCGTTCTGAACTCATCAGCCCACTCCATGATCGTTCCGAAGTCTCCTGTAAGCTCAGCATCCTGAGTATTGATAGCTTCACCGTAAACATTGCCGGTCGATCCGTCAAGTGAAAGCCAGTCACCTTCATTGTAAACTTTTCCGAACTTATCCTTCATGATTTTCTTATCTTCGTCGATAACTACCTCGGAACAACCTGAGACACAACATTTTCCCATACCTCTTGCAACAACAGCTGCGTGTGAAGTCATACCACCGCGACCGGTCAGAATACCCTGCGAAACATCCATTCCGACTATATCTTCAGGTGATGTCTCCAGTCTGACAAGAATTACCTTTTCTCCACGTTCATTGACAGCTTTTTCAGCATCAGCAGCATCAAAATAAATGCGACCTGCAGCAGCTCCCGGTGAAGCAGGCAACCCTTTTGCTATAACTGTTGCAGATTTCAGATCCTTCTGAATGAATGTCGGATGAAGCAAAGCATCAAGCTGCTTAGGATCGATTTTCATCAGAGCGTCTTTCTTCGTCAGCATTCCTTCACTAACAAGATCAACAGCTATTTTCATAGCAGCTGCAGCAGTTCTTTTCCCGTTTCTCGTCTGCAACATGAAGAGTTTACCTCTTTCAATAGTGAACTCCATATCCTGCATATCTTTATAGTGATTCTCAAGTTTCTCAGCGATCATTCTGAATTGTTCATAAACTTCAGGCATGACCTTGTTCAGTTCGTCTATCGTCTGAGGTGTTCTGATACCGGCAACGACATCTTCACCCTGAGCATTCATAAGGAATTCGCCATAAAGCTTATTTTCACCTGTTGCAGGATTCCTTGTAAAAGCAACGCCTGTGCCTGAAGTATTGCCCATGTTTCCATAGACCATTTCCTGAACATTGACTGCTGTGCCCCAGTCACCCGGGATATCGTTCATCCTGCGGTATGCGATCGCACGCTCATTGTTCCACGATCTGAAAACTGCTTCAATAGACTCTATCAACTGTACTCTGGGATCCTGCGGGAATTCCTCTCCCTTTTCCCTTAAATATAAAGCTTTGAATCGTTTCACTATCTCTTTCAGGTCATCTGCAGTCAGGTCAGTATCGAAATGAACTTTCTTCTCTTCTTTAACAGCATCAAGAATAGCATCAAACTTTTTCTTCTCCACCTCCATAACGACATCCGAAAACATCGTAATAAATCTGCGATAACTGTCATATGCAAATCTCTCGTTCTCCGTAAGCTTAGCAAGTCCCTCAACAACAGAATCATTTAGTCCGAGATTCAGGATCGTGTCCATCATTCCCGGCATTGAAGCTCTTGATCCGGATCTGACTGAAACAAGAAACGGGTTTGACGGATCACCGAATTTCTTTCCGACTATTGCTTCTGTTTTAGCGAATGTCGCGAAAATCTCATCTTCTATGTCCGAAGCTATTTTCTCTGCGTCTGCATAATACCTTGTACATGCTTCAGTTGTAACCGTGAATCCTCTTGGAACAGGCAGACCTAATCCTGTCATCTCGGCAAGATTTGCACCCTTACCTCCCAGAAGATTACGCATTGAAGCATTCCCCTCATTGAAAACGTAGACGTACTTTGTCATGTTAAAATCCTCCTATGATTTAATTTTCTTATAATACATAATAATTTATCTGATATATTATTTCAGCTGTCGTTATTTATCCGTGTCATTGTCACATAATTATCAGAAATTGAACCTATCATTGAAGTAATCCTTCAATTCAATAACAGGTATTCTCTCCTGTTTCATTGTATCTCTGTCACGAACCGTAACACACCCATCCTCAACAGAGTCAAAATCATAGGTCACGCAATACGGTGTCCCGATCTCATCCTGTCTTCTGTATCTCTTTCCGATAGATTGTCTGTCGTCGAACTCACAGAACCATTCTTTACTTAGTTCCGAATAAACCGTCTCCGCATTTTCAGACAACTTGGATGACAGGGGGAGCACAGCGATCTTTACCGGAGCTAAAGCCGGATGAAATCGAAGCACTACTCTCGTATCCCCCTCAGCTATCTCTTCTTCATCATATGCACTGCATAGGAAAGCAAGAGTTACTCTGTCTGCACCTAGTGATGGCTCGACAACATACGGAACATATTTCTCATTGGTCTGAGGATCGAAATACGACAGATCTTCGTTCGAATGCTCAATATGCTGTTTCAGATCATAATCTGTGCGATCTGCAACCCCCCAAAGCTCTCCCCATCCGAAAGGAAAAAGAAATTCAAAATCGGTGGTTGCTTTGGAATAAAAAGACAGTTCTTCCGGACTATGGTCGCGCAGTCTCAGTTCATCTGTCTTGATGCCAAGATCCAACAGCCACTGTCTGCAGAAATTTCTCCAATATTCAAACCACTCAAGATCTGTACCGGGCTTACAGAAAAACTCAAGTTCCATTTGTTCGAACTCTCTTGTTCTAAAAGTAAAGTTGCCCGGAGTTATTTCATTACGAAAAGCTTTACCTATCTGGCATATCCCGAAAGGTATCTTTTTCCTTGAAGTCCTTTGAACGTTCTTAAAATTTACAAATATACCCTGTGCTGTTTCAGGTCTGAGAAAAAGTTCAGCTTTGCTGTCTTCTGTAACTCCCTGAAAAGTTTTAAACATCAGATTGAACTTCCTTATATCCGTAAAATCGGAAGCACCGCAATCCGGACATACTATTTTATTGTCTCTGATCACCGTGATAAGTTCATCGGTTGTAAATCCATCAGCAGCTACCTCTTTACCCTCAGCAAGATAATGATCCTCAACCAGTTTATCCGCTCTGTGTCTTGTTTTACATTTCCTGCAGTCAATAAGAGGATCACTGAATCCTCCAACATGTCCTGACGCCACCCATACTTTCGGATTCATTAAAATCGAACAATCCACTCCAACGTTATATGGATTCTCCTGAACAAATTTCTTCCACCAAGCGCTCTTGACATTGTTCTTAAGATTAACACCTAAAGGACCGTAATCCCAGGAATTAGCTAATCCTCCGTATATCTCCGACCCTTGGAAAATGAATCCTCTGTTACGGGCAAGAGCGACTATTTTATCCATTGATTTCACGATCGACATTACTTGCTGTCCTCACTTACCTCATCAGATCCTTCATCAAGAAACGTGATCAGATCATCGATAGAAAGTTTGTCATCGTCATCATCACTATCAGAGATTATAACATCCTGACCTTCAGATTTAACGATTTCTGTATCATCTTCATCGGTCTCTGACTCCTCCTCTTCCTGATTTGCAATTGACATAAGAGAGCGCATCCTTGCATTACTTTCCTCTTCCATTTCCTCTCTGTATCTTGCATTTCGCTTTTCCATTTCTTCCCTGAGTCTCTCCGCTTCAACCTCCGGTCTGAGGGGAACTGTAGCAGAATGGATACCTCTTACAGCAACTACTTTTCCTGCAGATATCTCCTCACATGCCATAGTTACATGATTCGGGGTTTCTGACTCTGCAAGCGGCTGAGCTCCGTTAACCAGCTGCCTGGCCCTCTTCGCCGCAAGTATTGTCAGAATATACCTGCTGCTTACTTTGCCTAATAGTTTCTCCATTGTTGGTTTTACTAACATATGATCTCCTTTCGAGTTATTATCTCAATGTTTCAAAAGGGCTTCTTCTATACCCTTTAGTCTCTTATATCTGTGCTTCTCAGCTTCTGAAATAGCAAGTATCCTTCCGGCAGTCTGATCAAGATCATCATTTACAAGAACATAATCGAAGTTCTGCGTCATCTCTATTTCATGGTATGCCTTTGCAAGTCTTTTCTGCATAACTTCAGGGCTCTCTGTTCCCCGTGACTCAAGTCTGCGGATCAACTCAGAAAATGATGGCGGTAGCAGAAAAATACTCACTGCTTCAGGGAAATTTGATATGACCGACAAAGATCCGGGAACTGTTATATCAAGTATCGTAACATCACCATTTTCTACCGCATCAACAATTGGCTTTCTGGGTGTACCGTAATAATGTCCGCAATAACTGTCATATTCAAGAATTTCACCCTCGTTTATCATATTTTCAAAATGTTCTTTATCCGTAAAATAATATTGAACGCCATCAATTTCTCCCGGACGCGGTGGTCTTGTAGTTACAGAAACCGAATGCTTTATTTCCGGGCTCAGTTCCATCAAACGACTTATTACCGTTCCTTTACCAACACCGGAAGGTCCCGAAAGAGTTATTAAAATACCTTTTACTTTATGTATCTCCGAAGGTCGCATCTTTATTCCTTTCCGGTCAGATCGGTCAGCTCATCACCGGACAGGGCTGATAAGACAAGGTGATCACTATCCATAAGTATCACAGATTTTGTTTTACGTCCTGAAGAAGCATCTATAAGTGTACCCCGGTCTCTCGAATCCTGTATCAGCCTTCTGACAGGAGATGATTCCGGTCCTACTATCGCAATTATCCTTTCAGCTGAAACCATATTCCCAAATCCGATTTGGATAAACTTCATTTCTAAATTCCCTGCTCCTTCTATCTATTCAATGTTTTGTATCTGCTCTCTGATCTTCTCAACCAAAGATTTCATCTCTACAACATATCTCGTAATAGTAACGTCATTAGCCTTAGACCCTATGGTATTTATCTCTCTGTTCATCTCCTGAACCAGAAAATCCAGTTTCTTTCCTATGCTTCCTCTTTCACTCATTACAGTCGAAAACTGATCAAAATGACTCGCCAGTCTTGTTATCTCTTCATCGATATCACATTTGTCCGCTAAAACAGCCACTTCCATAGCCAGTCTCTGATCGTCGATAGATTGAGATATGTCATCACCCGTTAGATCATTTATTCTCTTTCTTAGTTTCTGTTCAAACTCAGGAGCAATCTTAGGTGCTCTGTCACAAATGTATTTATGCTGTGACTTAAGTTCGTTCAACTGCTCATATATCGATTCACAGAGCGATTTTCCTTCAGTCTCACGCATCCGGAGCAACCCTTCGAGTGCCTCCGATACAGCGGGAGCAATAAAATCCCAGACCCGGTCATCGTCTATCTGTCCGGATGATACTGTAAGAACATCATTAAACCGTGCTATTACGGACGCTCTTGGTGTTTCATCTGAACCTACGACCGAAGCGATCTCACGCAAAGCCTTACTATATTCGAATACCAACGGAATGTCACATTTTACATGCTTGGAATCTTTACTGTTATCTTCAAATGAAATATATAATTCTGTCTTACCGCGGTTGATCTGTGCTGCGGCAGTTTCACGTATCCTGTTTTCTATTCCGAATAAAACCCTGGGTATCTTTATCTGCAGATCGAAGTACTTACTGTTGACGGTCCTGATTTCAACGACACATCTGCGGTCCTCCTGTTCTGCCTGACCTCTTCCAAAACCGGTCATGCTTCTAGCCATAATTACCTGCTTTCATTAAATTCCGATCAATGCCAGATGATTATATACCATAGTCCCGAACAGCGCAAGTGTCCAAAAGCCCTTAAACCCTATACACAAAGCGGTTTGAAGGCAATTTTATCCGCGCTTATATTGATGTAATCAACACCATCTATCTGTCCTTCGATACATCTTGAAAAGCCTTTCAAATGTACATGTCCATACAAACATATGTCTGCCGAATACTCTGAAAGCAATCTGGTAAAATCACTTGACCTGTTATTGCTTAAGAGAGGCGGATAATGCATCATTACAATAAGTCTGTCACTGACCTTTCTTACTTTTTCTGCAGACTTCAAAGAAGCTTCCAGTCTGCCTGTCTCCCTTCGATAAACAATTGGATCATTCGATGAGAACGCCGGATCGCCGGGAAGTATCCATCCTCTGGTCCCACACACCAGGTCATCATCTACCCTGAAAAAATTATTCTTTAGCAATTTTATAGTATCAAATCCTTTATCTTCAAAATATTTTTCGATTTTAGCAACTGTCGTCCACCAGTAATCGTGATTACCTTTGGTTATGATCTTCATTCCCGGCAGAGAATTTATAAACTCAAGATCAGATGCAGCTTCATCAAGAGTCATACCCCAGGATATATCCCCCGGAATAAGCACTGTATCATCATGCTTAACCGAATCATGCCAGTTAAGAGCGATTTTATCCGAATGTTTATCCCAGTGATCGCCGAAAATACTCATAGGCTTATCCACGCCTAATGCAAGATGAAGATCTGAAATAGCATACAAACTCATTTCATTGCCTTTCGCCGTCATCAACAGGATCACAAGAATGAAAATACTTATATATCTCCTGTGCGGTTTTTCGGTCTATTCCGTCAGTAGTTTCAAGTTCTTCGACAGATGCTGATTTTACAGCCCGAATGCTTCCGAATTTCCTCATAAGTATTTTTCTTCGGGTTTCACCAACTCCGGGTATGCTCTCCAAAGAGAATTTAAGTTGTCTCTTCCTAGATAGTTTCCTGGTATAGTTGCCTGCAAATCTGTGAGCTTCATCCTGTATCCCACTAATAAGCCTTAAAAGGTTTCTTCTGTCATCACTCTCAAGACCGTCATCATTATTCTCGCTGACAGTAAGTCTAAGTTCTTTTCCGGATGCATCCGCCAAGCCTCTGGTTCGGTGCTTTGAGTCTTTTACCATACCCAGAACAGCAATATTTTCAATTCCTGCCTTCTCAACTTCTTCCATTACGACAGATGCATGGGCTGCTCCACCATCGACAAGAATGAGTTGGGGAATATTGCCGAACTCCTCATCCTTGACCCTTGCCAATCTTCTTCTGACTGCCTGTCTCATTGCTGCATAATCATCCTGCTGCCCCTGCTCTCCTATCTTAAAAAGTCTGTATCCTGCTCTGTATGGTTTTCCGTCTTCAAAAACCACCATCGAAGCAGAAATATCTTCATTTCCATAATTAGAAATATCAAATGCTTCGATCCTACGGATCAGATCAGGAACTCCGAATATGATTTCCGATAACTTTTCTAAAGTAGCTTTAGCGGCATACGATCCTCCGACTGCCATAAGGTTTCTTCTTCTGAGAGCAGCTAAAGCGTTTCTGTCAGCCATTTCTGACAGGTCTCGCCCTTTTCCTCTAACAGGCACACGTACAACTGTCTTAGCACCTCTTAAATTCGTTAATACTTCAGACAAAAGATCAGAACTTCCCATGACCCCGGGAAGTAAAACTTCCTTCGGTATATACGCAGTATTAGTATAATGCTGGATAAGCACCTCCAACAAATCATCATCAGGATCATTTAATTCTCCTGTAACAAAAAAAGCAGCACTGCCTACAAGTCGTCCTTCTCTGACTTCGAGTTTCATAACACAACTCTCGGCATCACCGGCGGCAAAGCCTATTATGTCAACATCCTTACCGGTCGGAAGAGCTACAGTTTGCTTCTCGATCATTTGCCTGAGAGATACCAAGCGGTCACGATAAACTGCTGCGTTTTCAAATTTCAGTTCTTCGGCTGCATCATTCATTGATTTCTCAGTTGCTTTTAGAAGTTCGCCGTATTTACCTTCAAGGAAACGCCTGATACCTTCAATATTTACCATATAGTCATCTCTGCTGATAAATCCTCCGCATGGTGCAGGACATTTGCCGATATGATGATTCAGACAAGGTCTTCTTCTCCCGATTTCTTTCGGCAGGTCAAGATTGCAGTTTCTCACAGGGAAAAACTCTTTCAGAACATCAAGAGCTTTTCTTAACGTACCGTTAAGATAAGGCCCATAGTACTTGGCACCTTCAGCAATATCCGGTCCGATTCTGTAAGCTTTGACCACCTTGGGATATTGCTCATTATATGTTATTCGAATATACGGATATTCCTTATCATCCATTAGAAGGATATTATATTTCGGACGGTTCTGCTTTATAAGATTACACTCAAGCAGAAGTGCTTCGGTCTCATTCGAGCACACAAGATACTCAAAATCAGCAATGTTAGATATCATTGCCAGCACTTTGGGCATACCCTTAGGATTATGAGTAAAATAACTTCTTAGACGACTTCTTAAACTTACAGCTTTTCCAACATAGATAACTGAACCCGAAGCATCCTTCATCAGGTACACCCCGGGGCTCTCCGGTACCAAGTCAAGTCTTGCGTCAAACTTATGATCGGTTTCCGGCATCTTTCAGACTACAGGATTTGAAAGAAAATCTCCCACTGCCTCCAATGCTTCATTCTCATCAGAACCTTCAGCAGTAATAACGAGCTCCATATTGTTTTCAATACCAAGCGACATAACACCAAGAAGACTCTTGGCATTCGCTCTGCGCTCGCCTCTGGCGATCCAGATAGATGAGCGATATTCTGATGCTTTCTGAATCAGCATAGCCACTGCTTTGGTTGGCAGGACATTATCACAGTTGAATATCAATTTTCTGGAAACCATTTTAGTTCCTCCCGTTCACTCATTACCCTTAGTATATTTATTATAACTTCTTTTTGTCAATATGTTCAGATTATTTAAAAATTTTATGCCTTATTGCACAATCATTATGACTTATGTTACAAATCTTTAAGCATTATGATAGCACTTTCACCATCATTCTCGTAATACCCTTTACGCAAGTCAAGAACTTTGAATCCCTCGGAAATATATAAATGTAATGCAGACTTATTTCCGGCTCTGACTTCAAGGAACAATTCCGAACATCCTGAAATTTTACAGGAATCGCAAATAAACTGAACAAGAGCTCTGCCGGTACCCCTTCTTCTAACATGGGTAGAAACAGCCAGTGTTGTTATCTGTGCCTGCTCAAAGACGACGTGGTATCCTGCATACCCTGCGATCTGTCCGTCTATTTCCGCAACGATATATCTGGAGTTGACGTTATCGGTAATATCGGCCTTTAATGATTCTCTGGACCATGGCAAAGTAAAACTCTCATTTTCGATTTCATCTATTCTATCGAGATCATTCTCGTCAGCAGCACGAATTCTGATAATGTCATCTTTAGCTTTTCTCATCCTTTCTGCTTGCGAAGGTGATATATATTCGGCACTCAATCTAAAAGGATCAAAGCTAGATCCGCAGTCATACATGTCACGTGCTATCAATGCAACATCCTTTGCCAGGGGTACCGAATCAACAAACTCATATTCAACATTTCGCACAAACTTCAAAATTCTCCGCTTAACATCATTAAATGCCTCATCGTTTTTCAGCTTCAAAGCTGCGTCACCGCAGAAAACAACCTTCGAAGGTAAATTTGCCCTGTTCCTCTCATCAGCGATCATATAAAAAGCTGATATCAAATGTTCGTAGAGTTGATCTAAAGAATAGTTGCCCTCATTTGACATAGCTTTCCCATTAACAGAAACTGATGAAAAAACTCTTCTGTTGCGAGCGTCCAGCACAGGACAAACCAGTATGCTTTCTGAACGAAAAGGGTACTCTAACGCTTTCAATGTCGAGACACCCGCTACTCCTTTATCCGAAGCATATGCTAAAGCCTTTAATGTTGATACATTGATACGTATTCCTGTGTAAGATCCGGGCCCAACCGTACAAGCGAAAAGATCAATATCCTGATAATCAAGTCCCGTACTTCTTAACGCTTCTTCGATCAGGGGCATGTGATCCACCGAATGAACCGAGCCATTTTCTATCGTCTCTGAAAACAATATCCCTTCATCTGAAGATATCGCTACAGACAGGCTTCTGGTCGATGTATCACTCGCAAGTATTTTCATTTTATAAGTGCTCCTAATAAATCTATCCTTGGATCATCGTCAGGCAATCTTATAATGATAGATCGTATCGGATCATCCTTACCTTCGATCTTATCAGCATTCCTTACAATTCTGACGAAAATGCACCTATACCAATAGTCATTCAATATATCAGAAATCCGGTCAGCCCATTCGATAACACTAACAGCATTATCCTGATCTATCACCTCTTCAAATCCCAGCTCAACGAACTCATCAGAACTGTTGAGACGATAAACATCAAAGTGGTTGATCCGTCTGATTGGCTCATCGCTTTCATTATCCGGGATGTATTCGTGCAGTATCGTAAATGTCGGACTCGAGACTTTGCCCGGCATTCCCAAAGCAGATGCTAATCCTGAAGTGAAAGCGGTTTTACCTGCACCAAGATCCCCGTCAAGACAAACAATATCTCCGGGTTTCATAATACACGCAAATTTGGCTGCAATGTCAATCGTATCCTCATAAGAGTCTGATGTGATACAAAAGCTACCGGGGTGATCCATTATATGAATATCTTACCTTTCCGTCTATAAGTGTATGTTTGACTTTAGCTCTGAAATCAAAAGGGTGCCCATCCATAATAACTAAGTCAGCATCTTTACCTGCTTTGATGCTACCTACTCTTTCAGAAACGCCGCACAACAAAGCAGCTTTACTAGTAATAGCTTCAAGTGCCGCATACTCATCCATTCCCTCTCTTGAGGCTACTGCCGCAGTAACCGCAAGATACTGGATCGGAATAACAGGATGATCAGTAAGTATAGCCGTAGGGATGTCTTTACCTGCAAGAATTCCCGGATTTCTGATACTCTGGTTAGCCAGTTCAGGTTTGCTTCTGTCAGAAAGCAACGGACCGGTGAGTACTCCGCAAAGTCTTCCGCTGTGAAATTCTTCAACTAAATGTTCAGCTATAAGATATCCCTCAGTGCAGTGGTCCAATGTGTAGATCAAATCAAACTCCTTGCATATCCTGATTGCCGTTAATAAGTCGTCAGCTCTGTGCCCATGGATCTTAAGCATCATTTTCTTTTCCAGAACAGGGATAAGAGACTCATATTTAAAATTATACTCAGGTTCAGCTATCTTCTCGTCCTTCTCATGTTTCTCTTTAGATTTCAAATACGCCCCGGCTTTGATCAGATTCTCACGAAGAACAGCAGCATTTCCCATACGTGTTCCGGGAGCATTGTTTCGCGAACCATAAACACCTTTAGGATTTTCTCCGAGAGCGGCTTTCATAGCAGCATTGGCACTCACTGTCATTTTATCGATATTATTGCCATATGTTTTAATAAAAGCAAATGTACCTGCTATGACATTCGCGCTTCCCGGTCCTGTCATCACAGAAGTTATACCTGCTTCAACTGCCTCCCTGAAACATGGATCGTGCGGATTTATTGCATCTATTGCCCTTAACTGAGGTGTGCAAGGGTCAGTCATCTCATTTCCGTCACCCGTTTCAGGTCTCTGTCCATCCTGCCAAAGACCAATATGGCAGTGAGGATCTATAAGCCCCGGAAGCAGATATCCGCCGCAGGCATCAATTATTTCACAAGGATCACCGTTCAAATCAAGTCCGTCACCGCTTCCTACTGCAACTATCTTTCCGCTGTTCTCACTGTTATCAATCAGAACGTATCCACGATCGTACTCAATACGGTTTTCCATTGTCATAACTTTAGCGTTGTTGATCAATAGCATGTTGTCCCCCTTTAAACGATTTACTTACATTATACTTCAGCAACCCCTAAAGTCACAACAGAAAGAAACCGGACAGTTTGAGCTGTCCGGTTGTAAGTTTCGTTTAACTATAAAATCACTATTCAAGTACAGGCAGATGCTCAAGACTTCTTTTGATCTCATTATCATCTACCGAAGAATCCTTCATTTCCCCTCTCATATACATATCATATGCATACATATCAAAGTATCCGTTGCCTGAAAGATTGAACAGAATAACTCTCTCTTCTCCAGAATCAACACAGCTTACTGCTTCGTCTATCGCAGCGCGGATAGCATGAGCTGACTCAGGTGCAGGTACGATACCTTCTGTTCTGGCAAAAAGCATTGCTGCTTCGAAAACATTGACTTGGTCATATGCTTTCGCTTCGATATATCCCTCATTATAAAGCTTGCTTATGATCGGAGCCATCCCATGATATCTTAAGCCGCCTGCATGGATGCTCTGAGGCATATATCCGGCACCAAGTGTATACATTTTAGCTATCGGAGCAACCCCTGCCGTATCTCCGAAATCATATTCATACACCCCTTTGGTAAGTGTGGGACATGCTGTCGGTTCAACTGCAACAAAACGAATATCGGATCTGCCTTTGAGTTTATCCTTCATAAACGGAAAAGCTATACCTGAAAAATTAGATCCGCCTCCGGCACAAGCAATAACAACATCCGCTTTCTCATCAGCCATTTCCAATTGGGTCATAGCCTCAAGCCCAATAACTGTCTGATGCATGCACACATGATTCAGAACACTGCCCAGACTGTAATTAGTATCTGCATTCATTGCTGCAACTTCGACAGCCTCACTGATCGCGATACCCAAACTTCCCTGAGTATCAGGATATTGTTCTCTTATCTTGATACCGCATTGCGTCCTGTCTGTCGGGCTGGAGAAAACTCTGCTGCCGTATGTTTCCATGAAAATCCGACGGAACGGTTTCTGATCAAAACTGCACCTGACCATAAACACTTCCAGGTCAAGGCCGAAATGCTGACAAGCCATAGCAAGTGCTGATCCCCACTGCCCGGCACCGGTTTCGGTAGAGATCCTCTTGATACCCGCTTCCTTATTGTAATAAGCCTGAGCGATAGCTGTATTGAGCTTATGACTTCCTGTAGCATTTCCGCCTTCATACTTGTAGTAGATCCTGGCGGGCGTCTTCAGTATCTTTTCCAACTCTGTAGCTCTGTACAATGGTGTAGGACGGTATTGCTTATACATCTCCCTGACGGGATCAGGGATGTCGATATACCGTTCGGTTGAAAACTCTTGTTCGATCAAAGACTTGGGGAATATGGCAAGCATATCCTCCGGAACTGCAGGTTTCAACGTTTGTCCGCTATAATACGGATGGATGGGTGTAGGCAGATCCGCCATGATGTTGTACCACTGCCTGGGTATCTCGCTTTCATGTAAAATGATTTTCTTCAGATTGTGCTTGCTCATTTCTTGTTCCTCCTTCATAAAATGTAGATATTTCTTCTCTTAAATCGCATTTCAGCGCATAAAAAAAGCCAATCACTCCATTGATCAATGGGGCGATATGGCTTCGCTGTGCCACCCATCTTCGGGATCAGCAAATGATCCCCTCATTTCCGATACGACCTTTATCCGGTTTATATCGTTCTCATATAACGGTGAGATCTCCGTCCGAAGGTACTCTGAGTATGTTTCTCATTTAACTCCGGATCCTCCCGGATCCATTCTCGTGTGCCGTTTGTGCCGGACCTCACACCACCGCCGACTCGCTGTAACATCGTTTCACAAGATACTCGTTCCGATCAAAGGATCTTATATATGTTGTGGAGTATACGACTATTTCAAATCTATGTCAACATAAAATCAGAAATTCACGATAATTTATTTATCAGTTCACTGATCCTCGGTCTGTTATATCTTTGAGCGATTATGCATGGCATGTTGACCACAAGCGAATATAGGAGCATTATCGGTACGATATAAAACGGAGCGAACAGCCCAAATATCCAAAAGGGCAGTATAGCTAGCCAGTGAGTCATTTCACCTCTCCGTGATTCAATAAGATAGCGTTCCAGACATTCAACAGAAAAGCAATTCAAATGTCTCTTGCTATATCCGTTTCTAATAACAGCTCCGCCGTCGGGAAGCAGTTTCTTCCACTTATGTACTATAAGATACTTTCTGTAAAACAACCCTTCTCTCTCGAATCTCCGGGCACGAAAAACTGCATTGTCTTCTGCGAAAAATCTGTCCGGGATTTTGAAACAGATGTAAGCGGAAAGAACCTGAAACACAAACCACAGAAAAAAGCAAAGAGCAACAGCAGTCAATTTATCCGGATAAAAAATCTGCATTATCTTATCTTCCTGCCTTTCCACACTGATGATATCCTGAATATTTTTCTTAAAACTGAAACCATAAATATTATCACAAAACAAGTCAGCGGCAAAGGATAGAATAAAATTGAAAACACTGAGAAGTTGCCGGTATGTTTTGCTTTTGCCATATCAGAAGCAACCCACAGCAAATATAAAGCTACAGATACCAGAAGCAATCCGAGGTTCTCTTCAGCTACACCTTGAAAGACCTTTATACAAACCGATATCTGAGAAGTTATCCATAAAATCACTGATATAACAGGAATCAGCGGCGTCTTGACGGCTCCCGATGACATATTCTTAGTCCAACCGTGATACAGATCGACGAGGCCCTCAGGATACATTCGGAATCGAATCAGACTGCCTCCGCAATAATTTTCAAAACAGATACTGTTTTGCTTCAGAACACTGCCGAATGCAACGTCTTCTATAACACTCTCTTTCACGCTTGAATGACCGCCTACTGCAAAATAATCGCTGCGTGTCATCATGATAACGGGTCCATATAATCCGATCTTCCATTTCCGGAAAAGTTTTCCCATCCCGTTGGCTGCAAGCTGAACAAGATTCGGGAAAAGTGACATCTGCTCAAATGGTTTTATTACCGTATGATAAGGCTGAACGGACAGGACGCATCTTACTTCGTTCATTTTAATCAGCAGGCTTCTGACGGCATCCGGTGCAAGTCTTACATCTGCATCAATAAATAATAAAATATCTCCCGTCGATGCTTCTGCCGCTTTCCGGCAAGCCCAGGACTTCCCCATCCACTCATCAGGTTTGTCTGAGGCTTTAACAAGAAAAGCGCCTTTAGATATCGCAATATCTGCTGTGTTATCGTTTGAGGCGTCATCAGAACAGATGATCTCATAGAGCCCTATGTCCTGATTTGATAAGTCGTCTAAAATACCTGCGATGTTGTGTTCTTCATTTCTACAGGGCACTAATACTGATATCTTGACACTCCTGTCAAAGGGAAGCTTCTTACCAGGACTTCCGAGAGCCGGCATCCGATAGAATAGCAGCCAGAATGAAAGAATACCTGACCCTATTATTATAAAGTCGATAATGTCAAATATTTCCAGAGCCATTTATCAATTTTCTGATTATCCAATCTATAGCAACGGGTTCAGCATTTTCTTTATTGAGCACACACCTGCTCTCTGCCTGTTTTAATATATCGTTGTTGAAATCAGACCTTTCGGCAATCTCTTTCGCAAGTTTTCCCGCTCCTTTAAAATTTCCGACTGCTGACCTCCTCATGATCCCCCTGATATCCGCTATATCATGTGAAATGCACTCAGGATATTCGCAGAATCTGCATCTGGACGCGGCAAAAGCTATTTCTCTGCGTGCTTGTGAAAGCTCTGTATACATATCCTTTCTATAGAAAGGTTTATTACGCTCTATAACATAGTTCTTCATTCGCTGAACATATTGATACGATTTTATCCCACGTTTTCTAAGTATCA
>Ga0265294_10004483_pt1 | contig 17457 bp, 14 predicted proteins | sample MunlanPumphouse3_FD_192504 | JGI IMG/M metagenome (GOLD analysis project Ga0265294, IMG submission 192504) | Groundwater microbial communities from a municipal landfill in Southern Ontario, Canada - Pumphouse #3 | ecosystem: Environmental > Aquatic > Deep subsurface > Groundwater | place...
CATACGGATACCACCCTGCGGGGGGAAGGATGCAATCCTCATGTTACGGTGGAAGTCACTGCGTCTTCGCTTCCCCATGGATGGGGTGCCGTCTGTGGGATTGCAGATGTGCTGTCTCTTTTAGATTGTATGCCGCTCGATGTCTCTGCCATGCCTGAGGGAACAATATTCTATGCCGGTGAACCTGTTCTCAGAATTTCCGGCAAATATCTTGATATTTGCAAGTATGAGACCTCGATCCTCGGATTTCTCTGTCATGCGTCAGGTGTTGCGAGTGCTGCGGCACGCCTCACCCATATTGCCGGTGTTAAACCCATCTACTCGTTTGGTTCACGGAGGCAGCATCCGGCCATTGCCGGTATGATTGAACGGGCGGCATGGATAGGGGGTGTGGCTGGCGTAAGTAATACCTGTGCCCCGTCAGGCATCCCCCTTGCGGGCACCATGCCCCATGCACTCTTCATGTGTCTTGGCTCAGCAGGGGCCGGATGGGCGGCCTTTGATCGCCATGTATCTCCAACAGTCCCCCGGATATATCTCTCGGATACCTTTTGCGATGAGAAGGGTGAGGCACTTGCCGCCGCACGGGCGGGAGCAGAGGCGGTGCGACTGGACACGCCCCGTTCCCGCAGGGGAGATATGCGTGCAATTCTTGAGGAGGTTCGCTGGGAATTGGATCTGCACGGGTTTCATGCAGTAAAGATTTTTCTGAGTGGGGGGGTGACAGAATCGGATATTGTTGCCTATCGTGATATGGTGGATGCCTTTGGCGTGGGTGGTGCTATTGCGAATGCTTCTGTGATTGACTTCTCTATGGATATTGTTGAACGGCACGGCGAACCGGTTTCAAAACGCGGCAAGAAAGGAGGGGTGAAACAGGTTTATCTGCTGGGCGACGGAGAGAGGATTCTCATGCCCGTTTCGTCAGTTTCTCCATCCGGGGGAGAGGCTCTCATTGTGCCCGCACTGACAAATGGTCAGCGTGTTGCGGCGGATACGATAGACATGGCACGTGCCCGTCTTCAGGATTTTCTCTGCCGTCTGCCGGCGATAAATAAATAGTCATTTATGCTAGGAATACGAACTTATTATGGCAGTGGGCCGATAGATCAGGGGTAGATCGCTACCTTGGCATGGTAGAGGCCGCGGGTTCAATTCCCGCTCGGTCCATCAGTTTTTTGAGTATTCTTTTTAAACAATCTTTTTTGGTTCATCTATTCCATTTTCAGATAAATTCCGTTGTTCATAAAATGGTAAAGAAAACGCGGCTCTGTATCATTCAGATAAGGCGAGATGGTGTATGCTTGTGGAGGGTGTTATACGCGGGCCATCCGGAGCAGAATTGGAATGGAGAGGTGAAGCATCTCTCAAATTATACCCAGATAGTAAAAGCCCACTATCGGGTAATCCCAATAATATATTTGCTATAAGGGAGTTTTTGGAGAATCTCAACAGAGAGGTAACTCAGAATAAACGTCAAACAAAACGTCACCGGATAGAATAGCCAATTATTGATGTCAAATCCAAATTGTGAGAATGCGAGAACGAGCACCGACAAAATAAAAACATGGATCAGATAGATGCTGAAAGAGTAACGACCTATTTTTTCAAGGAATGCCACTATCCTGGTCCTGTGAGATACCAGATAGAGAGAGATGATGAAACAGATGGCAAAGATGCAGACATAATATAAGGGAGTTATTATTGCAACAATATAGTGCCAGTACTCTCCGGCCATGGGATGAATCAGGGCTATGCTATAGTTGAAATATTCCCGAGCATAGCCAAAAGTGCCAATAATTGTGCCGCAAATCAGGGTAAAAGGCATCCAATAAAGGAATTTATGTGAGGTATATTTCAGGACCATTTCGTCATATCTGTCCAAAAATACCATCCCTAAAATAAAATAGAAGAGGTATCCTACAAACATGGTTGCAACCCCCAGTAATGGGATGCTCGTTCTCAGAACGTTCATGTCGGATACTAAATATAATTTGTAAATGACTCCGATGAAAAAGGATGCAACGAGGAGTTCTAACGTTCTGTCTCTTGATTTACAATAATTGAATGTCTGCACTATGGCGGGATAGATAAGATAAAACTGGATAATCAACACAAAAAACCAGAGATGGTATAAACATCCATCCGTTGGATAGTATCGGTAGAGGATATGAGATATGTCAAGAGTGACTGATTTTGTAAGGATTATCGAACCGATCAATGTCACTCCTAAATAAAAGGTCGAAAAAATAAGAAATGGGGGTAAAACGGTTCCCAGTCGTTTTTTTAAAAATGTTTTGACCTCGATTGCATCGTAATATTTGTTGTAAAGGACAAAGCCGGATATGCATATGAAAAGAGGTACTGCAAAATGAGAGAATGCATAGATTGCCATGTATACCGACGTCTGGAACGTAATGCCACTCATGTGTGTGAAAAAAGCCGCAACATGAATGCTTATTACCGCTAAAATTGCAAATGCCCTTAAAAAATTGATTTCATCAAAGTAACGGGCACCCTTATTCATGATGCTCTATTTGAAAATCCTGAATATCTAAGTATCGAAATATTTCTGTTGGGTTTGTGGGATATTTTCGCCATTAATCCAGTTTCCTTTTGTTTTTTTCCATCTTTCCACACTAAGGATAGCACATAGTTGTGAACACCCTTTCTTTGTACTATATGAGAGCTATTTATCTATTTTTTTAAAATACCCTAATTTACCGTTCAGATTAATGATATGACATGTGTTCTCACCATCCAGTTCCAAAGCCTTTTTACGGCCTCAGGTGGATTAAAATTCAGGTATCTGCATGGGAATGAAAGACTGGATAGTTCCACAGGACAAACAATTTTTTGACCTTCTTGAGGAATCAGCTGACAATGTACGGGATTCGGCTGAATTCCTTGTGAATATAGTCGAAAATTTTGATGACCTGAAAAATAAATGCCATAAAATGAAAACCTATGAGCATAAGGGAGATAATATTACCCACAACATCTACCAACTGCTCAATAAATCGTTTATTACCCCGTTAGAACCAGATGAAATATCACGCCTCGCCTCTTCTCTGGATGACATTATCGATTTCATTGATGCTGCAACCCGGATGATGTATCTTTATGCCATTCCGGAAACGGACCGATACATCGTTGAATTATCAAAATTGGTTTTGCTTTCCGTTGAAGAAGTTCAGTTTGCCGTGAAAGGGATTCGAAACCTCAAGAATCATAAGGTCATTGAAGAACGCTGTATCGAAATCAACCGCCTTGAAAATCTCGGTGATGAAATGCTGGGTGAAGCCATCCAGGCAATATTCCAATGTTCTGATGCAATTCGTGTCATCAAATATAAGGATATTTATGAGATGCTCGAGAGCGCGACTGACCGGTGTGAAGACGCTTCAAACGTGCTGAGCGATATTGCGATACGTCACTCCTGATGTGAAATATGGATCTTCTGATAATCGGACTGGGTATTTTTCTGGCCCTGGCATTTAACTTTGTCAATGGCCTGAATGATGCCGCAAATTCTATTGCAACGATCATTGCGACAAAATCCCTGTGCCCGCTTAAGGCAGTTTTACTCGCTGCATTCTCTAATCTTCTGGGTCCGCTTCTCTTTAGCACCGCGATTGCTGCAACGATTGGAACGGGTATCGTGAGCCCGGGCTTTATGACAACCCATATGCTTCTTGCGGGCATGCTTGGCGCTGTTATCTGGGTTTTTGTGACATCGATGCTGGGTATTCCGGTATCAAGTTCACATGCCCTCATTGGTGGCCTTTTAGGCGCTGGTATCGCCGCTGCGGGTGTCGGCGCGATTCTCTGGCCGGCATGGGATCTGGTGGTAACGATTGGGTTGGCCATGATTGTGGGCGGAACATGCAGTGTGCTCATTTATATTGCAATCTCCATGTTGCTTAAGGGTAAATGGAAGGGCAATACATTTCTGGCATTTCTGGTAGGGGTCACCATTATTGTCCCTGCGCTCATCATCAGTGGTTCTATTGAGATCTCCGGAATTCTTGCAGTAGTGGTGTTTATTGTGATCTCACCGATGCTTGGTCTCATATTGTCTTTTTTGATCGGTCTTGTTATCATGCATCTGGGAAAAAACCAGAATCCGTCCCTTCTGAATGCTGTCTTTAAACCTCTCACGATTCTCGCGGGTTCATTCCAGGCGGTCGGGCATGGTGCAAATGATGCCCAGAATGCGATGGGTATTATTACCGCGATGCTTGTTGCAGGCGGTGTTCTCTCAGAGTTCTCTGTCCCAATCTGGGTGATCCTCGCATCGTGTGGTGCAATTTCTCTCGGCACTCTTCTCGGAGGATGGCGGGTTATTGATAAAATGGCAAACAAAATCACCAAGATTCGTCCGTATCAGGGGTTCTCTGCGTCAATGGCAGGAGGTTTGGTGCTTTCCGTTATGACATCTCTGGGGGTGCCTGTTTCAACGACCCATGCAATTACCGGTGCTATCATGGGTGCTGGTGCAACACGCGGGTATTCGTCTGCGGTGAGATGGGGGGTCGTCCGTGAGATTGTGGCGGCATGGGTTCTTACTATTCCGGCGACTGCTGTTGTTACCTGGATTTTGTATGTCTTGTATGCCTCTGTTTTCCTGTGATTACCTGCTGTTTCTTTTTTTTATTGATCCTCACATGAATGGATAAAACGGCAGTGATCTTTAATTTTACAGATACTGCAATTCGGTTTCTTAGCGGTGCATACCGCCCGCCCGTGTGATATCAAGAGATAATTAATGAATTCCCATTGTGTCTTGTCAAAGAGGCTCATCAAATCTCTCTCAATGGCATCCTGTTCTTTTGCATCAGAAAAACCGATCTTCTGAGAAAGCCGTTTCACATGGGTATCGACAGCAATCCCCACATTGATGCCAAATGCATGGTTTAAAACGATATTTGCGGTCTTTCTGCCGACCCCCGGCAGGGTGATGAGCGCTTCCATACTCTCCGGAACCTTGCCATCGTACTGCGCGACAAGAGCCTTGGCAGTTGCAATGATGTTCTTTGCTTTGGTACGGTAGAATCCGGTCGAATGGATGATGGATTCCACATCTTTCTGTGTGGCATCTGAAAGTGCGTATGCATCAGGATATTTTTGGAAAAGAGGGGCACTGATCTGGTTTACCTGCCGGTCTGTTGTCTGTGCGGATAGAATAGTGAGAATAAGAATCTGAAACGGATTTTCAAATGCAAGAAATGAAATAACGCCATCATGGACCGGATACTCTTCTGCAAGAATACTAAGAATCAGGTCTGCTTGTTCCTGAATCATTATAATAGATGGGGCAGGGCAGATTCGAACTGCCGTCAAAGCGTCCCAAACGCTCTAGGATGGACCAGGCTACCCTACTGCCCCGTTTGGCACCTAGTAATATTGTCAGGTGGGATAAAAAAAGATATCGATATGATTCTTAGAATCCTGTTGGGCCGGGGGTATAGGACACCAGACTGCCGTTGATTTCTTTGGTTTGCATGAGGGTGAGGAGACTCTCTGGTTCCCTGCCGTCAAGCACCACCATCGGGACTCTGCTGCGCTGGATGATTTTAGCGGCGACGAGGTCAATGACATTGTTTGCCCCTGCATCCATGCGCCCGGTCTGTACAATTGCAATCAGCTCATCCGGGGTCAGGAATGGGATTTTTTTAGCAGTTGCATCCTTTCGCGGGTCTGCCGTGTAGATGCCATCAACGGATGTTGCGTTGATCAAAAGGTCTGCTCCTGCACGTTCAGCAAGTACTGCCGCCACCGCATCAGTCGTCTGCGCGGGAGTAACACCGCCCATAATGACAATCTTGCCGCTTTCCCCTGCAATCAGCGCATCGTTGTATGATTCGGGAATCTGCGGGTAACAGTCCTTTGAGAGTGCACGCATCAAAAGCGTGGCATTGAGGCGGGTAACAAGGATGCCGATCTCATCTGCGGTCCCTTCATCAATGGCAAGACCCCGTGCCGCTCCAATGTAGCGGCGTGCCTCGCCTCCTCCCCCGACAACGACATAAATACGGCACGTGTCTTTTAGACTGCGCAGGACGTCACGGTATTGTTTGATATTATTATTCCCGATATCCGGCACTAAAACAGAACCACCCAGTGATATCACAACGGTTTTCATTCAGGTATTGGTTAGTCTGTATGGCTTAAAGTTATTACACTCCCTCACGATTCTTTCACAGGGTGCTGGAGTTTGGATGATGAATATGATACCTGAGAGAAAAGCGGATATGTGGCATGCGTGTGATGAGAATATCGCCTGTTGTGATCTCTGTTCACACCGATGCAGGATTCATGATGGGAATAGAGGAATCTGCGGCGTTCGTGAGAATATCGCTGGCACACTGCATCCTCTTACCTATGGCAAAGTGAGTGCTGAAGCAGTTGACCCCATCGAGAAGAAACCGCTGAATCATTTTTTGCCGGGCACTCTTTCCTATTCACTGGGAGGTATTGGATGCAATTTCAAATGCAAACACTGCCAGAACTGGGGAATTTCTCAGATATCTGAATTCAATGGCAGACTTCAGACGATATCTCCGGCCGAAGGTGTGCGTCGGGCAATGCAGGCCGGGTGTAAGAGTATTGCGTGGACCTACAATGAACCAACCATCTGGCACGAGTATACCAAAGATATGGGGCGTCTTGCACACGATCAGGGGTTAAAGACGATATATGTGACAAACGGATACATCACTGAGGAGGCACTCAGGGATATTGCTCCGGTCCTTGATGCGTTCCGCGTTGATATCAAGGCTTTTTCGGATACCTTTTATCGCAAGGTCTGTTCAGCGCGTCTGGCACCGGTGCTTGAATCAACTGTAGTTGCTAAAGAATGCGGGATGCATATCGAGACCGTAACCCTGTTAATCCCCGGAATGAACGACAGTCCGGATGAGATCAAATCACTTATTCGCTGGGTCGTGGAACATTTGGGCACAGAGACGCCGATGCACTTCACCGCATTTCATCCGCAGTATCATATGAATAATACCGCTCAGACATCTGCAACCATTCTTGAACGGGCGTGTGCCATCGCGAAAGAAGAGGGCATTTTGTATCCTTACACGGGAAATGTGGGACATAGTGATTATCAGAATACCTATTGTCCATCTTGTGGCGCACTCCTTGTTGAACGAAGGGGGATGATGGGGATCCCCTCAGGACTTGACGGCACAACGTGTCGGGCATGTGGAGAAAAGATTTCCGTTGTGGTGTAAAAATCTATGTGATCCATCCCCGATTTTTCAGGTATTCATACTCATGGTGCATGGTGTCCCGATTCGCACTGACGAGTGCGGTCATACGACTTTTCATAAATGCATGAAATGCTTCCTGTTCGGGATACGTGGTCTTTTCATTGATTGCCTGCACAAGGGTTTTTCCGGCATTTTTTGCCTCCGTTTTTTGGTGCTCAAACCTCTCTGGGCCGTAGGACATGATTCCTGCGACACCGCCGCACATGTTTGCTCCCAGCACCTGAAGGGTATTCCCCAGATAGGCGATCACGTCATCGGTTCCGCTACCGCCGGCGGTGGTAACGACAATGCCGTATTTTCCGGTAAAGGCCTGACAATGGATCAAATCGGGCATCCTGTCCAAAAGCGTTTTGAGCTGTGCTGATACCGCATTAATATACACCGGAGACCCCAGAATCAGTCCGTCTGCATCCTGCATCTTTGCTAATACTTCTGCACAATCGTCCTGAATCGCGCAAACTCCCGTATGGTAGCAGATGGCGCACGCGGTGCAGTATCCGATATCGTATTCACAGATATCCAGATACTCGATATCTGCTCCCGCCTCTTTTGCTCCCGAGAGCGCCGCTTCCACCAGCTGACGCGTGTTGCTGTTTTTCCCCCGGGGGCTTGCGTTTATTGCAAGGATCTTCATATGAGGACTAAAGAGGAGAACAAATAAGAATATGTTGGTTATATTCGGGCGAATACGTGGAGACTTGTTCTCTCCAGGTATCAGGTATGCCTGCGATGTTTGTGTATGGCACCTATATCGCGGTGCAAAAAAGGGTGTGGGTGAAAAGGAATAATTGGGGGTATTCAACCTATCGCAGATACCGGTTTATCGAAAAAAGTTATTCGGTATCTGCCTTAACCACAATGTAATAGCCGGTATCGCAGGTGCCAAACACTTGTGATGTATAATACAGGGAAGCGCCGGAATTTACCCGTTCAAAGGTTTTACTGTCTACATTTACTCTTCTGTTATCGGTTGTCCGCATAAGATAGGAACGAATGACGACATTCATTATCGGCGTTTCTCCGGTATTGGTGACTTTGATCTGCCCTTGCCAGAAACATGTCCCGTCTGCTTTCCAGTGCTGGACAAATTCCGGCACGTCAATGACGAGGTTTCCATAGACCTGCTGCCCCGGTCCGGGTGGGGGTGCAGGAGAGGTGGTGCCGGGTATCACCGTGATGTCACTGTCGGTGAAACCACCCGGTGCAAAATCAGTGCATCCCCCGCAGGCAGTCAGAATTAGTGTTAAACCTACTGCAAGCATTACCCACAGCATCGTCCCGTTCTTACCCATTGCCATTAAGAATTCATCTCTACCGGGAGGATATAGTTATTTCTGCAGGACAAGACAGGGGGACAACATCATAAAATGCTCATCTTAACCAAATATCTCTGAGGTATTTGTAGGGTGTCGTTATCACATCTCTTTTAAACCAATCAAACAAATTATTATACCTCAATGTCTGGGGTGAGATTCTGAATGGAAATAATTCGTGAGCACCGAAAATATGTAATTCCGGAGATTATTACTGGCGATAATTCACGAATCTATGCTGGCAGATACACGAAAAATTTTCATTCGGGTAGTGTTCTCATTGCCACTGACGATAATATTTTTTGCCAGAAATGGATCCGGGACATTCTCCAGAGCCTTGATGACGCAGGGACTGAATATGTTGTTTTTTCAGATATCGAGGAGAATCCCCGCAACTATAATGTGATGGCCGGAGCAGATGTCTATCTGAGTGAGGAATGCACGGGCATTCTTGCAATCGGAGGGGGCAGTGTTCTTGACTGTGCAAAAGGCATTGGTATTATTGCAACAAACGGGGGCACCATTATGGATTATATCGGCGTCGATAAGGTGCAAAATCCCACACCCCCGTTGATCTGTGTGCCGACAACAGCAGGGAGTGGCGCCGATGTCTCGCAATATGCGGTGATATGCGATACGGTGCATAAAACAAAGAATCTTATTATTTCAAAGTCCCTTGTTCCGGATGTTTCTCTCCTTGATACCATCCCCTTGCTGACCCAACCAGACTCGGTTACTATCTATTCAGGAATAGATTCCTTTACGCATGCCATGGAGGCCTATGTTTCCAATGGTGCGTCTCATTTAAGCGACATGCTGGCGTTGGAATCAATGACAATATCTGCGGGTTTATTCCCGTTTTCTGGTGATAAAACAGATGATTACGATTTCCGGTTTCAGTCCCTGATGGCGAGCATGTACTCAGGAATTGCGTTTTCTAATGCAGGAGTGGGGCTTATCCACGCGATGTCTCATGCCATCGGTGCTGTATTTGATCTGCCGCACGGGCTTGCCAGTTGCATTGCGATGCAGAGCGTCATTCCGTATAATTATTCCTCATCGAAACGTAAATACCGGAAAATTGCCGGGATTATGGGCGTTTCTCCCCACATATCCGATGATGAGCAGATCATCGCTGCCATGGTTGAGAAAATTACCGAGATGCGGGGGCGCCCGGATGATCGGCTAACCCTTTCTGAATATGGCGCCTCTGTGGATAATATCCCGTATCTGGTCGCACATGCTGCTTCAGACCCCTGTATTGCGACCAATCCGAGAATTACTGATGCGGATGATCTCACGCATCTTTTTGAGGGTGTTCTTTGATGTGCGGGTATTTTTGGTCTGGTATTCCTCACCGGTCGGACTGGTTCAATAAAAAAATGAGTGTATGAAATGATGACGGATAAAGACCATTATGAGGAAGATCTGGAAGAGATCCGGAATCGCATTATCGGATTTGGCGAGGCATCTCTCAAGAAGAGTTATTATCCGCAACTTCAGACTCAGCAGGAAAAACTGGAACGGTTTCGGGCCGCACTTGACAGCACCCGTGATATTGTATTCATTCTTGACTCTTCGTCCGGATGCATCATCGATGCGAACAAGCGTGCTGAAGAACTGCTTGGGTATACCACCCAAGAGCTCCTGAATTTAACGATATTTGATGTAGCACATCATTACCGCATTCATCAGATCATGGCGATGATGGAATCTGATATCCGCTCATCCGAAATAATTCTGGCACCGCTGACGGCGAGGGATGGTCAGGAGATCCGGATGGAGCTGAGTATTAGTTCAGCTCATTTTGGAAAGGACCGTTATATCACGGTATTATGCCGTGATATCACCGAACGCGAGAGGATGGAAGCGGCAATCCGCTATTCTGAATTTCAATACCGAACGACGATTGATACGCTTCATGATATTCTCGTGGTAATTGATGAGAAATTCAAGGTGGTCATTTATAATGGAGCCTTTGAGACCTTTTGCCGGAACAGTGGCATAAAAGGAGAGATTCAGGGGATGGAACTGAACTGCCTGACTCCCTTGTTCTCTAACGATCAGAATTCAGAGATAGGGGCCCTTATTTTACGGCATCAATATTTCGAAAAGGACATTAAATATCGCTATAAAGACAAATTCGCGGTATATTCTCTTAGAAATATGCCCATTATCGAAGATGGTGTTTTTAAACAATCTGTCCTATACTTGAGAGATACCACTGAATACAACGTGCTTGAGGATATAAAAAAGGAGGCATTCATCCAGATTGACAAGAATATGGAGCAGTTTGCCGTCTTAAATGATCATATCAGAAATCCTCTTCAGATTATTCTTGGCATTATTGAACTCGAGTGTGGTGAAGAGATGACTGCAAAGATTGTGCCCTACATTCAAGAGATCGATAATCTGATTAAATCGCTTGACAACGGTTGGATTGAGTCTGAAAAGGTTAGAAATATGATTGTGAAACATTATGGGATTTCGTTGATTGATCGTGCGGATATATCTGATGTCATCCAGTATCTGCAGGATAAATGTAAATCGTAAGGGTCTATTTCTATAATTTTTCAGGCTTCTTAGCCTCCTCTTTTAACAAAAAATCGCCCTGTGTGATTCTTGACATAAAAAGAAAGGTTATACCATTTCTATTGCCGTCTCTTCATGAACGTTTTCATCTGCATAATCCGGATGGATCTCCTGTCGTACAAGAATCGTCAGGATAAGGATGACGATGGCAATGAGGAAGGCGACAAAGAATGCCAGATCAAATCCTGCAGAAAGGACGGCCATTTTTATGGTTGCGGGGGCATCCCGGGTGATATCATGATTTTTAATAATGGCTTTCATTCCCTGAATAAAGATTAGGTTGAATATCGCAATTCCGATGGTCATGGGGGCAAATCGCTCAAGACTGGTCAGGCTTGAGACCATGCCCTGATGTTTTCGGGAAACAGAGTTCATAACTATATTGGACAAGGGGGCAACGATAAGACCCATGCCAAAGCCGATGATTGTGAGGCAGAGCACGAGAAATCCGATACCTGTTTCGGCATTGAGGTTCGTAAGGAGGAAAAATCCGATAGTAAGAGCACCGGCGGCGGCAATGCAGAGAATACGCCCACCGGTTTTATTATAAATTACGCCTGCAAGAATGCCTGCGATCATCATGGCAACGGAGAGTGCGGTTAATATGAGACCTGCTGATGAGGTGTCAAACTTTTGTACATATTCCAGATAAAACGGAAGCAGATAATTGATCCCTGCAAAGCAGAAGAAGATCAGTGACATGATAAGATTTGCAAGCAGAAAATTTCTTTTAGTAAACAGGGTGAGGTCGAGGATGGGATCGGGGGATCTCAGTTCGTGTATGATAAAGTATCCGAGGGATATGGTGGCAATAACGATGGACCCTGCAATGGGGAGGGACGTCCACCCAAGCGCGTTTGCTTCTGAGACGGCAAAGAGAAGCGCTGCAAGCCCAACGAATATGAGTGCCGCCCCGCCTTTGTCAAAGCCGGAGAGGTCGCCACGGGATGGTGTAGCCGGGATGACTTTTGCGCCCAGCATGAAGGCAATGATGCCAACCGGAATATTGATGAAGAATATCCAGTGCCAGGACATATACTGGGTTAAAAATCCTCCCAGGGTTGGCCCAAGGGCCATACCGAGGGCAGCAATGGTCATGATGATGCCCATCGCCTTTCCCTTGAAGCTCATGGGGATAAACGCAGCAATCATTGCCGGGCCAATGGATGCGATCATGGCACCGCCGATTGCCTGAATGACACGCGATCCCACCAACATATAGAATGAGTTGAGGGCCTCCGGTAAGAATCCACTCAAAAATGATCCCAGGGTAAATACCACGAATCCTGAGAGGAATATTTTCTTAAACCCGATGATGTCCGATATCTTTCCGAATATTAGCACACACCCTGCCATCACTAAGAGATAAATGGTGGAAACCCAGCTTACGGTACTGGATGAGATATTAAAGGATTCTGAGATGGTAGGAAGGGCGATATTTACGATGGTTCCATCAAGCGATGCCATAAAGGTGGCAAGTGAGATGGAGATGATTAATAAGGCATATTTGCCTAATGAGTCATCGTTTTGGGAATGTTTAATATCGGTTTATCGTGGTAACAATAAATTACTATTTCGATTTGGAATTGGGCTTTGGATATATATCGTTACCGCGCTCTGTTGGGACCGGCGGTGGATTTATTGATCATTATTTCTTGTCTAAAGGGTGTTTTTCCCGTTTATTATCGTATAATGCAATAATAGTTGGTTATTGGTCACGGTTCCAAAAAAACAACAAAATGCCCCATACAACAAGTTCGGCTATAATGGAATAAATTCTCAAATATAGTGAAAATGTCCAGAAATAAAACCCGAATCACAGAATAAAAACAAGAGAACAGTATGCTGATACGGGGATTCGAACCCCAGTCGCCGGCGTGAAAGGCCGGCATGATTGGCCTCTACACTATATCAGCAATACGCACCGTTAGTTGTGCCTGAATATATACGGGTCATTTAGATATAACATTTTTGGATTGCATTCCACAGAACATTCAGGAAGACCGAGTAAAAATATGACAGAAAACGCCCTACGAAAAAATTAGTAGACCGGGTTTCCCTCTGTCTCGGTCTTGGTTTTGAATGCAGACATCAGTTGTTTGACAATCGGGCCGGGCTTTCCGGTGCCGATCTCACGGCCGTCAATTTTGGTGACCGGGGCAACCTCTGCAGCGGATCCGGTGACAATGACTTCATCGGCTGAATAGAGATCAAAGTAGCCCAGATTTTGTTCATACACCGGAATACCCAGTTCTTCAGCGCATTCAATGAGCACCAGACGGGTAATGCCCCTGAGGTTATTGATTGTGTGGGGGGTGAGGATGACGCCGTTTTTGACCACATAGATGTTGTCGCCAGAGCCTTCGGCGACATAGCCGTTGGTGTCAAAGAAGATTGCCTCGTCGCCGCCCTTGTAATTCGCTTCAATCTTGCCCATGATGTTGTTGAGGTAATTGAGACTCTTTACATTGGGAGGAAGTGCTTCGGCAGGGTTTCGTCTGATGGAGCAGGTGATGGCGGTAAGCCCTTTGTCGTAGAGGTCGCCATACATCGCGCCCCAGCTGGTTGCAATCACAATGATCGTCGGTACGCTGCATTTCCTCGGGTCAAGTCCGAGGTCGCCGACACCGCGGGTGATGATCGGGCGTACGTAGGCATCTTTGAGATTATTTTTCCGGAGCGTTTCAAGAATGATCTCTTCCATCTCTTTCTTTGAGATCGGTATCTTGAGGTCAATGGTCTTTGCAGAATCCCACATCCTGTCGATATGCTCGTGGAGACGGAACACCCTGCCGTTGTAGGCACGAATGCCTTCAAAAATGCCATCTCCATACAGGAGACCATGATCAAAAACGGAAACCTTTGCGTCCTCTTGTAAAACAAATTCCCCGTTCAGGTAAATCAGCATACAGTAGTATACTCTGTGGTGTTTCAAATGATTTGTGTTTGAAATCAGTTTCGAAAAAAAATTTATCGGGAATGATGCCTGCACATCTCCGTGAAATGTCGGAACATGCCGGGCACAGAAGACGGGTGCAGGTGGGTATAGGCAGCGAGGGTATTTTTGACAACCGCCCCGTCCCTGTTGTCTCTGATGCCTTTGCCGCGGGACAATTGGTATGCATATTCGGTATCGTTTGCGAGACAGACGTTGCTGCGGTGAAATTCGTGGCCTGCAAACGTTCCGCTTCCGAGGGGGCTTTTATCTGATGCAATCCCTTCTACGTAGCCGATGATTCGGCGGGGGAGCATCCGGGTCTCTCCTTTCAAAACACCGGCCATGGTATAGTGCTCTTCTGTTGGTTGGTTGTCGCCCTCGCCTGCGAGAACGAGTTCATCTGTCAGATAGATGAGGCCGCCGCATTCTGCATAGATAGGAGTGCCGTTTGCTGACACTTCTCTGACGGCTTCCTGCATCCGGCTGTTTTCTTCCAGTTCCTTTGCAAAGAGCTCAGGGATTCCGCCGCCGATGATGTACCCGTCTGCGTCCGGCAGACGGTCATGCATCGGGCTGAAGAACACTGGCTCTGCACCCTGTGCGCGCAGGATGTCAAAGAGATCGTTGTAGTAAAAGTTAAACGATTCATCAAGGGCCACGCCGATTTTCACGTCAGTTTCTTCTGCAGGACGGAATAAGGCGGGCTGAAGTTGGGGTGCGGGGGATTCTTTTGCGATATCCAGGAGCTGATCCATATCGACATGGTCGCCGATGATCTGCGTGATCGCATGAATTTTTTCCCGGAATGCCTCTTTTTGTGAGCCTTCCAGAAACGGCACCAGTCCGAGGTGGCGCATCGTGAGTTTCATCTCATCCGTCCGCGGGATGGCACCGATGACCGGGATGCCGCATGCATGCTCAATGGCTTGTGTTGCCTTATCCTGATGCGTCTTTCCGTTGATCTGATTGAGGATGACGCCTTCTATCCGGACGTCAGGGTCAAACATCTGGAAGCCCTTGACGAGCGCTGCCGCACTCCGGGTGATGCTTCGGGCGTCGACCACGAGAATGGTTGGCAACGCGAGTGTCTTTGCGACACTTGCCGTAGACCCGCGGTCGGTGAGGGCTTCTGCACCCTCATACAGACCCCGGACGCCCTCTACAATGGCGATGTCTGCACCGACGCAACCATTGTCATAGACATCATGCATCAGGGGTGCGTCCATGACAAAGCTGTCCAGATTCCGGCATGCTCTGCCGGTGACACCTGTCAGGTAGGATGGATCAATATAATCCATCGCCACTTTAAACGGCTGGACGACATGCTCTTTTGAGAGCAGTGCAGAGATTGCAAGCGTAATGCTCGTTTTACCGCTCCCTGAACGGTCACCGGTGATCAATAAACTCTTCATACCAGACTCCGGATGGTCTCCCCAAATTCGCTGGCAACAATCTTTTGAACGCCCAGTGTCTTGGGGTGGAGATCAACTTCGACGACGACGTGCTGATGCCCGAGTTCACGCAGAGGTTCCACCTGCCGGGGGCCGTTTGTTACCGAGAAGACCTCGACACCCGCGGTATATTCCGGAGGAATGGCATGGGGCACACCCACGATGACCGCGAAATCCGGTTTTTCCTTTTGGATTATTTCGCCGAATACATCGCCGAGGACGCCGTATTCATCGAGCGCTCCAACGATCACCGGTTTGATTCCCTGCGTCTTCAGACCGTCAAGGATGTTTGCCGCATCCCTGCGCACCTTGGCAAGACCTAAGTCAGAGAGATTTGCGTAATACCCGATATCCGCATCAGGAGCGGCTTCATGCACGGCGACGAGGATATCGGCGAACATATAGGCGGTCTCCTTTTTGGCGTTCATGATCACCATGCCTTTCTGTCCGGCACGGATGCACGCAAGGAGGGCTTGTGCTGCTACGTGCTTGAGGTCGCCGCGTGACGGCTGAATATATGGTTTGCATGCCGCACCCCGGGCACGTTCGACGGCGTTTGCACCGGCAAGGACACGCTCCTGCCGAACGAGTTCTTCTTCACTTATCCATCCGATGTCTGCCGCCGGACGGAGTGCGGCAATCACGCCGTCAATATTCTCGCGGAACCCCGCATGGATGTCCATGGCGATGGCCGGAGTGGTGATGCCTGAATCACGAATGGCGGCCTCCATATCCTCACCGATGATCATCGAGACGCAGGTGCCGACAACCGCGATGCGGGTGGGGGTGAAGGTCTTTTCTGCATATTGTAAGACATGTTCCAGCGCTTCGTGACCCCCGAAGATGAATTCATTGTCGGCAAGAGAGGTGGTCAGCACCCGTAGCCCGTCCTCCTCTAAAAGCCGTGCGTGCTTGAACGAGCATCCGGATGGGCCGTGCAGGATGGCAAGGTCACACCCAAGGTCACGGGCGGTGTAGAGGGCGGCAACAATGGAACTGGGGCGTGGCTGAATATACTGCATAGGTCTTATCTCCAGGTTTTTACAGCGAGCACAATGACTGCTGTTTCATATAGGGTTTTTGCATAGTGTTCACCCTCAGCGAGGGAGGATACCTGCACAACAGATGGGTGCAACAGGTATGATGCGGCATCGTTTGGATATATATTTCCAACGAGGATGACGGAATCGGGACAGGTGCTGTCGATTACGTATTTGATATCTGCGAGAGAAAAGCCTTCGCAGATGTTTTCTGCCTCAGCGCCGATGACGAGCACGAGCGGCACGTTTGGGTGAATCAAACGCCCGTAGCGCACCGCTTCCGGCACGGTGCTCTTTGATGTGCCGGAATTTGCGTCATCAATAATGACCTGTGAATCATGCCGGTGCACCTGAAGTCTCCCCGGAAGTGCGGTGAAATCACGGAGTCCGTCCGGGGAATACCCCAGTAAGCAGGCGGCAGCGGCGGCGGTTTGCATGGCATTCTGGTAGGCGGGAAGAACCATGAGGGGATTTTCAAATGATCCTTCCTGTCCGTTATAGGACCAGGTACATGTCGTGCCTTCACAGGACACGATATCCTCTGCGTGGATGACTCGTCTATCGTGCCAGTCAATGCCGGGTGCCGCGAGAATGTGGTTGCAAAAGACGAGCATCTCTTTTTTTACGGCAAGAGCAGATTTCTTTCCGCCTGCACAGAGATAATCATCCCCCGATGTCAGGATACCAAGGTCACCCATACCACTGACGCCGATGGACTCCTCTGCCACGAGCCAACCGTCGGATGCGACGGCATCGTTTGCGGCCTGAATGGTTGATGCAGGGGTGATGCTTTTCTTTCCAATATTTTCACGGGACGGATATTCAGTGATTCCAATGGAG
>Ga0265294_10004485_pt1 | contig 17449 bp, 14 predicted proteins | sample MunlanPumphouse3_FD_192504 | JGI IMG/M metagenome (GOLD analysis project Ga0265294, IMG submission 192504) | Groundwater microbial communities from a municipal landfill in Southern Ontario, Canada - Pumphouse #3 | ecosystem: Environmental > Aquatic > Deep subsurface > Groundwater | place...
GGTAGAGCACGACCTTGCCCGCCTCTGTTTTAACGGATAAAGACCTTGGCAAGGATTCAGCGGGATAGCGTTCCCGTTTTGCACCAAAGTTGATCATGCGAAAATAGCTCAGTTGGTAGAGCACGACCTTGCCAAGGTCGGGGTCGCGGGTTCGAGTCCCGTTTTTCGCTACATGTTGCCCGAATGGTGAAATGGTAGACACGAAGGACTTAAAATCCTTTGGCCATAACGGCTGTGCCGGTTCGAGTCCGGCTTCGGGTACCAAAGATCCCTTTATCCAAGTGATGAAGGGATTTTTTTGTTTTTACCATGTTTATAAAAAATAATGTATTTTTGTACAGATGAGAAAAAACCGCAGCAACCACACTCCGAATTTCTCAAAACAAGGACACAGATTGATGATTGACACAAATTTTACATAAAAACACCGGATTTTATGAAACGCTCCACCTTTTGCTTTTGTTTGCTGGGTCTCCTCACATCTCTTAAGACCATCGCCCAAACTACCGATGCATCAACCTTTGAGGCAACTTTACCACAATGGACAAACACTTCAAAAAGCGATGCGACACCGGCCGTTGCTGAAGAGCCCAAAGTTCAGGACAGGAACCAATCTTTTTTACTCCGTGGACGCATTTTGGACTCAGAGACAGGAGAACCCCTATCCTATGCCACTGTCAGCGTCAATCAATTGGGTATCGGAACAGCCAGCAATCAAGACGGAGACTGGTCATTACGGATTCCCGCAACCGGAGCAAATGGTAAACTGAGTGTCTGTTTTATGGGCTATATGACCAAAAACCTCAATATCGCAGACCTTTTCGAAGTTTCAACCATCCGGCTTAATCCCTCCCATTTTGATTTAGCTGAAGTAGTCGTTGTTCCGAGAGATTTTATCGCTGAGCTGTTGGCAAAAGCATACAAGGCAATACCGGAGAATTACCCTACTAAGCCGACACTCTGTGACGGTTTCTATAGAGAAACACAACGTGTGAACGACAGCCTCTTCCTGTGTTTCGATGAAGCTGTACTCAATGTCTATAAGAACACTTACAAGAATACAAGGAATTTCGGTCAGATCCGCATTGAAAAATCCCGTAAAAATGTATTTCCGGGAATAGACAGCATCAACGACGTCCGGTTTTACGGCGGGCCGCATTTTCCAAATGATCTCGACATCGTTTTCAGCCGCTGGGATTTCATCAAACCTTCCGAATACAAGAACTGGGTATATGAACTGGCCGGTGTGTATAAGGACAGCCTTTCCTCCGTTTACACGATATCGTTCAAGAACCGAAAAGCACCCAATTCCAATTTTCAGGGGCGCATGTTCATAGACAGGGATAACCTGGCTTACGTGGGTTTTGAATTGAAACGTGCAGGACTTAGCGTCTTTACACAAGAGCAAATGCAATCGGGAGTCTCCTACCTTCCCGGAAACACCAATATAAAAATCGGTTATACCGAAAAGGACGGCAAATATTTCCTGAATTACATCACCTATAAGACGAACGGAGTAAATACTGCATCCAAAACCAGGATATATAAGGATATTGAATATGTCACCACCTCTATAAAAACAGATTCCGTCTCTCCAATACCCTTCAACCAACAATTTGATTACACCGATATCTTGTCGATTAAAGCAGATAATTATGACCAAACCTATTGGAAAGACTACAACATTCTTCAGGAAAGTAACATCATGAGCACTCAGACGAATTTGCTCTACAAGCAAGAAGCAGCCATGCAACAGCTTACCAAGGTCTACAATAAAGAATTGACGGATCAGGAAAAAACCTTGCTCTTCCTGAAACGCTTTACTTTTGACGGAGGATTTGCTTTCCTCCCCGTCAACTATAAAGGAGGAATGCACCATATCGCCTATGGTATCGACAACGGAAACGCCGACATCTCTGTTCCCTCAAAATATTTCGGAATCTCAACCATGGACGGCATCCGTTTTGAACTGAACAAGCAGTATACCCTTTTCAGTACCATTTCTGCTGCCTTATACGGCGTTGACCAGATTCAATTTGACCTTGGAATGAGCTATAGGCTTTCCCTGTTTCCAAGCGGACGCTGGTTCTTTCTCGACTTTGGGCTTGCCGCTTCGACCGTTAACACCAAAGTGGACATCTGCAGCATCACCAACACCGGTGAAAGTCTTCAAATCGACGGAAAAACATTCGATTCGGAAAAAATCAATGTAAAAGCCGGAAAATCCGGCTTCGGAGTGAAACCGGTCATCGGTCTGGCTGTCAGGATGGGGAAAAGATACGAACTGTTCATGGATGGTTCCTACTTTCTGCCGTTCCTGTTCAAACGCAAATACGTACAATTTAAGGAAGCTGAAGGAGGCTTTTTCAGTAAAAAAAGTGCCAAGGTTGACTGGAATGATCCAAACTTGTTCTTTTATGTGAACAACATGCAAATTACCACCCCACGTTTTGACGTTGAGCCCTATCAGTTCCGCATCGGCATCCGCTCCGGTTTTTAAGCTTAATCACTGACAAGAGGAGGATTGATTGCGGGCATTTCCGGATAAGCTATCCTGGTATGATAAATGGTCTGCAATTTCGACTTGAAGACCGCTTTGATCTTTTCCAGATCCCTGAAGGTAATCGGGACATTTTTGAATGCACCTTCCTGAAACTGCATATTGATGATGCGTTCCACCAGCAGGGATATTTCAGCCTCGGAATATTCCTTGAGGCTACGCGATGAAGCCTCCAAAGCATCTGCCATCATCAGTATGGCTGTTTCTTTCGATGCCGGATTGGAGCCTTTATAGAAAAAAACCTCAGGAACAGGTTCATCGGGATGCTCTTTCATAAAGTTGCTATAAAAGAAACGGACCGGGCCATTCCCATGATGCGACCGAATACAATCGCGTATCACTAAAGGCAGGCCATGCTTATGGGCCAGTTTCAAGCCTTCAGAGACATGGCTGATAATGATCTTGGCACTTTCTTCCGGTGTCAGTTCATCATGGGGATTTACACCGGATTGATTCTCAGTAAAGTAAATGGGATTGCTCATTTTACCGATATCATGGTATAAAGCTCCTGTACGCACCAACTGTACATTTGCATTGATCTCTTGAGCCGCAGCCGTTGCCAGGTTCGAAACTTGCATGGAATGCTGAAAACTTCCAGGACAAGTTTCAGAAAATTCCCGCAACAGCGGATTATTGATGTTGGAAAGTTCCACCAATGTCACATTGGACGTATATCCGAACATCCATTCAAAAAGGTAAATCAACAGATAAGAAGTCAACATAAATCCACCGTTGATCAGGAAATAAGCAAAAATATGCCAGTCAATCCGGTTCATGAAACCTTCCTGAATGAGGGATATGCCAAGATACATGACACAATAGGTGACGACCACCAGAATGGAACAAAGAATCAATTGAGAACGTTGAGTAAGGTCTTTCAGAGAATAGACCGAAGTCATACCTGCTGCAATCTGTATCAGCAGAAATTCATAGGGATACGCTACAATGGTTGAAGAAATCAAGACCGTGATGATATGGGCAAACAACGCTGTTCGTGAATCGAAGAACGTCCTGATCATGATGGGCAAAATCGCATAAGGGATCATATAAACATGCAAATACCCGGTATGGACTACCAAAGAGGTAAACAAGACCAAACCTGTAATCATGATCAAAATAAAAACGACATTCGCTTTCCGTTCGTACGTGGTTGGCCTGAAAAACCACAAAAACAGGAATTGCAAGACAAAAAGCCCGACAACCAGAACAATCTGACCTATCAGAACCCCGTTGGTACCCGAAGCGGCTGATCTTTCTTCCGCTACTTTTTTCATGGAGCACAATACCTTGTAAGTATCGGCAGAAATGATTTCACCCCTGTCAATGATGCGTTCCCCGCGCTGAACAAGTCCGGAAGTATGTGACACCCGCTTTAAAAATTCCTCCCTGGCTCTGTCTGTAGCCATTTCATCAGGCTTTAGATTTTCAACGATATATTTATTGAGTTTACAAGTCTTCAGGACACCAGCATGAATTCCCGGAGGAAGATTCTGGAACAAAGCCTCATAAGCCCCTTTAGTCGTAAAAAGCGTATTCAAGTCCCAGGATTTTACGACCCGATCCTGAATAATTAAGACTGACGAAATTGAATCAGCCTGGTATTTTTCCATATTGGTGGTTGAAATAATACCTACTTTATAGATGGTTTCGAGCTGTTTGTCAATATACCTCAGGTATTGCTGTGGGACGGTAATCCTCAGATAAGAATAGAAATCAGATCGCAAATTGTTTTTAGCTGTTTTTACGACAGAGGCATCAAGGCTCAAGTAGGGCTGAAAACCTGCCATGACACTGTCTGTTTCATGTTCGATTTCCTTATCGGTCTTGAAAATCTGAAAATCATAAGGAGCTGTCATTAAACCATAACGCCAAGGCTTGCCTTCCTGAAATGAATATCTAAAACGACCTTCCCGTGGAAATGATTGAAGAATCAGAACTGCAGAGATGACAAAAAAAACAATTTTAATAAGGTTTTGCGATAAATTCTCCTTGAAATTTTTCCGCTTCATAAATATTCAGGTATTGAAAATGAACCTATCAAAACACAAGAAAAGCATTGATATTCCGTTCTAAAAGTACAAAAAAATCAAACACGACCCGATAAGTCTTAAAATTTATTGAAAAATAGCGTACTTTTGCAAGCTTGTACATATAAATCTATCATTATGTCCCAACAAAAACGCATTCGGGTGCGCTTTGCACCCAGTCCTACAGGTCCATTACATATTGGCGGAGTCAGAACTGCCTTATACAACTATTTGTTTGCAAAAAAATTGAACGGAGACTTTATATTGCGTATCGAAGATACAGACTCAAACCGTTTTGTTCCTGGTGCTGAAAACTATATCATTGATGCACTCAACTGGTTAGGTATAAAATTTAATGAAGGTGTTGGTATTGGAGGTCATTTCGCACCATATCGTCAATCAGAAAGAAAAGAAATTTATAAAAAATACGTAGACCAGCTATTGACCGCAGAAAAAGCATATATAGCCTTCGACACACCGGAAGAACTGGATGAAAAGCGTAAGGAAATCAACAATTTCCAATATGACGCATCAACCCGCCTTCAAATGAGAAATTCGCTGACACTTTCTCCGGACGAAATCACAAAAAGTATTGCAGCCGGAGAAAACTACGTGGTCCGTTTCAAGATTGAACCGGGAGAAGACGTTCTGGTGAATGATATGATTCGCGGTGAAGTCCGTATCAATTCTTCCGTTCTGGACGATAAAGTGCTTTATAAATCTGCCGATCAACTACCGACCTACCATCTTGCCAACATCGTAGATGACCACTTGATGGAAATTTCTCATGTGATCCGCGGAGAAGAATGGTTACCATCCGCACCATTGCACGTATTGCTTTACCGCGCTTTTGGCTGGGAAGACAGTATGCCGGCTTTTGCGCACTTACCTTTACTGCTAAAACCTGACGGAAAAGGTAAATTGAGCAAACGCGACGGCGACAGGTTGGGTTTTCCTGTTTTCCCCTGTGACTGGATTGATCCGAACTCAGGAGACAGAAGTTCAGGGTATCGGGAAGCAGGCTATTTTCCCGAAGCTGTGGTAAATTTCCTCGCTTTGCTTGGATGGCACCCCGGGACCGATCAGGAAATATTCTCCATGGATGAATTGGTAGAGCTCTTTTCCATAGAACGTTGCAGCAAGAGCGGTGCCAAGTTTGATTTTGAAAAAGGGAAATGGTTCAACCACCAATACATGCAGCTGAAACCGGAAAGCGAACTGACAGACCTGTTTATTCATGAATTGAAAGAAAAAGGCATTTGCACTGAAAACAAGATGATATTGCCTGACTTTAGCGGCAAAAAAGCGTGCGTGTCCAAAGAATATCTTTCCAAGGTTATCTCATTGATCAAAGAAAGGGCTAATTTCATCAATGAATTGTGGGATCAAAGCCATTTCTTCTTTGAGCGCCCGGAAACTTACAATGAAAAAAGCGTCCAGAAATACTGGAAAGAAAATACTTCCGTTCTCATGTCCGAATTGATTGATATTTTAGAGGGTATTTCAGATTATAATGATGGTGTCCGTATGGAAGAAACAGTCGTTAAATGGATTACTGAGAAAGAATATAAAATGGGAGCTGTAATGAATGCATTCCGTGTATCTTTGGTTGGCGAAGCCAAAGGACCACATATCTTCGACATTGTTGTCTTATTAGGAAAAGAAGAAACCATTTTCCGTGTCAAAAACGCCGTCAAGGCTTTAAAGTAAAAATAAAAAACTTTCTACAGAATGTACCAAATTGGCATATTGATTTATATTACCCTTTTTCGTTTCATTGCTTTATTTCATAAGAAAGCCGGCAAAATGGTAAAAGGGCATCAGGAAACCTGGACTATCTTGCACGAAAAAATGGACCAAAACAAAGAATGGTTGTGGTTTCACGCTTCTTCTCTCGGAGAATTTGAGCAAGGTCGGCCAATCATTGAAAACATACGGGCAAACCATCCCGAATACGGTATTATTGTCACGTTCTATTCTCCATCCGGATATGAGGTACGTAAAAATTACGGCGGGGCCGACATCATTTGCTATCTGCCTTTTGATACATTACTGAATGTTGTCAGATTCCTGGATATGGTGAAACCCAAAATGGCCTTTTTCATTAAATATGAATTTTGGCCCAATTACCTGATTCAGCTAAAAAGGTTGAATATTCCCACCTATCTGATTTCCGGAATTTTCCGTCCGGAACAGGCATTCTTTAAGAAATACACAGCACCATATCGTTCCCTGCTCAAAAATTTCACCCATTTCTTCGTTCAGGATCAGAAATCTGTCGATTTATTAAAATCCATCGGCTATTCAGACAATGTCAGCATATCAGGAGACACTCGCTTTGATCGTGTCCTTGATATCAAGAAAAATGCCAAGATTCTGGACATTGCCATCGCTTTCTCACAAGATAGCGCGAACTCATCCAAAAAGATATTGGTTGCAGGGAGTTCCTGGCCAAAGGACGAAACACTTTTCATCCCGTATTTCAACGAGCATCCGGAACTCAATATGATCATTGCCCCTCATGAAATTCATGAAGACCATATACAGGCCATTGAGGCACAATTAACCAGACCTTTCCAACGTTATACCAAGACATCCCCCGAAGAAGTATCCAAATGTGATTGTCTGATCATAGATTGCTTCAGTTTGCTATCCTCCATTTATCAATACGGCGATATTGCCTATATTGGAGGTGGCTTCGGAACAGGCATCCATAACACTTTAGAGGCAGCAGTCTATAGCATACCAGTCTTGTTCGGACCGAATTTCAAAAAATTCATCGAGGCAGAAGAACTGATAGCATGTGGAGGCGGTTTTAGTTTCGACTCAAAAGAGTCGCTGGAAACGCTTCTTGATAAGTTCCTGATCAATGATGAGGACAGGAAGGAAGCCGGAAAAATGGCCGGTGAAATGGTAAGAATCGGAAGTGGTGGAACAGTCAGGATCCTTCAAACGATCAATTTATAAGAATCTCAACAAGGATTCACCCATGAAATGGAAAAAACGCTGAAAGAGAAAACGACCTCTGCCTTAATTTGGAGTTTCATCGACAAATTCGGGCAACAGATTATTTACATAATAACTGGAATCGTTTTGGGGCGTATACTTTCACCAACAGACTATGGTCTGCTTGGATATTTACTGTTTTTTCTTGCCATATCTACAGTACTTATTGGCAGCGGATACAATAGAGCTTTGCTCAATAAATCTGAAATCAGACAAGAAGAACTCAACGCACTACTCTATTATTGTGTAGGAATGGGGTTGGTCATCTATCTTATCCTTTTCTTCTGCGCACCGCTGATCAGCCAGTTTTACAACAAACCTTCACTCACCCTTTATTCGAGGGTCATTTTTCTAACCATCATCTTTAATTCGGTGATGATCATTCCTGCTGCCACGCTTACAAAAAGGATGGATCTGAACGGATTGGCAAAAGCAAACATTCTCTCCTTGTTACCAGCGAGTATCCTGGCTGTTATAGCTGCAATCATGGGTTACGGTGTTTGGGCATTGATCATCCAGAACGTTGCATTTGCAGCTTTGAAAGCCTTATTCTATATATATTACTGCAAATGGGAACCAACGAAATTTTGTGACTTCAAAATACTAAAGGAACTTTATTCATTCAGCAGCAGAGTCCTTTTAATCAACTTGATTACAGCTACATTCAACAATGTCTATTACCTGCTGATTGGGCGCTTTTATCCAACCTCACAACTTGGATTTTACACACAAGCAAATAAATATCAGGATATTCCAACATCATTGATCAGGGAAACTTTCCGCTCGGTTTCCATGTCTTTGCTCTCTGAAGTCAGCCAGGATAAAGAGAGGCTAAAACGAATATTAAGCAAGATGATTAAAACAGTCGCTTTTGTAGGTTTTCCAGTCATGTTTGGATTTATTCTGATTGCAAAACCACTTTTCATTGTATTGATTACAAATAAATGGCTACCCTCCGTTCCCCTTTTTCAGATTCTTTGTATAGCCGGAATTTGCGTCATATTCACTTCTGTCATTGAAGAATCCATTTTATCTAAAGGTAAATCGGGGAATCTACTTACACTGGAAATTATCAAAAGGTCTATTTTTATTGTCCTGATACTGTTCACGCTTAAACATGGTCTTCAAGCACTTGCAATAGGTTGGGCAATCTCCTGGTTCATCTCACTCATCCTTTCAATTATTCTTTCTAAAAGGATTGTGGGATACTCTCTCTTTCATTTTATCAAGGATTGCTTCCCCTATTTCGCCATTTCATCGGTATTATGTGGCATTGCATACCTGATTACCCTGCCCATACAGAACAATTTCCTCTACATTGGCGTGTGCATCATTTTTGTCGGTTCGCTCTATCTGCTGGCCTGTAAAATATTCAAGCTGGATGCTGCGATGGATGTCATTCTTTCGCTGTTGAAAAAGATAAAAAAATAGATCCTTTTTCTATCTATTCGCGAACAAATGCATCAATCCAGGTAATGCTGCTCTTATTCACAATCCGACAGTTATACAGATGTGAAAATGCTTCCAGTACATGGTAGATTTTTAAGGCTCTGGCCAATATGGTGAACATTTCATGAACTTTAATGGGTTCCCCAAACTTGTTACGATGAGCCATCATTTTAGGATTCCCTTCATAGAAGTGTTTGTCCTTTATATACAGGACGTTGTCTCTACCCAAAATCAAATCTTCATGCCAAGAATGGTCTGCACCCCAGATTACAATCTCTTTGGGAGACATCTTGATGCAAAAAAAAATGGCTGCAATAAGAACATTTCGGAATGGCGGTGTTGCCAAATCGTGTTTATAGAAAAGTCTGTTCAAACTTTCACTTCCGTCATAGACAGGAACCACCCTGATAAAATCCAGCACGATATTCTTGTTTTCCATCAATCGTTTTACAAATGGGCTTTTTCTGGCAGTATGTGAAAGCAGCAGATGTAAAGGCCATTGCGTCTTTAAGATAAGCGCATCAGAAATGGATTTCTGAAGTCCTTTTATCCTTTCATCGGTCGTTTCAGTAAAGAAAGCAGGATCAACCAGAATATAATACTGAGGTTTTAGTTTCTCAAAATAATCGGTACAGGCAAAAGAATTAACCACCATGATGGAGTCGGATTCAGATAAATCAGAAAGAAGAGCAGGGTAATCATCCTTCAATGACGGACCGTTTCCAAGTACATGGATACGCCCATTAATCCTGATTCCCATTTTCCGGACACAAAAAAGGCCGGGCAAATGAAGAATCACAACCAAGATGTTGACAAGTGACTTGAAAAAAATTGTTACAAGATTGAATATTCTGGTCATAATTGATATATTCTTATTTTCTTTTGTTCATGAGACACTCTGCCATTTCCCAGTCAAAAGGAGTGTCTATATCCAGAGAAGATTCCTCGTCCATCACAAATTTGAGTTTTTTGGTCATCCGGCCAAGACCTGTACTTTTTAAAGACTTGATATCAATAACATATATAGCACCGTTATATTCAAAATAGTTTTCACATTCCTGCCTTCTGTCTGCATTTTTATTGATGGTCAGTTCCAGAAAACCAGTTTCATTTTCGTGACATAATACAGAAGCACAATGAGATTGTTTGACGGAAACAACCATTTCCAAATCCTCACGGTACAGCTCCAGTGCTTGTTTAATCTGCTTACTAGTTCTGAATGGAGAGGTGGGCTGTAGCAGAACAAGAAGGTCATAATTTCTACCCTGGTTCTCATAAAAGTCCACTGCATGGACAAGGACATCATTGGTCGTTGCATGATCTGTAGCAAGAGCGTCAGGCCTTTTAAACGGAACCGCCAGCCCATAATCCTCAACAACCCGAATGATTTCATCATCGTCTGTTGAAACACAAATATTTTCATCCGTTGTAAGTGATCTCGCTACATCAATGGAATAGCAGATTAATGGTTTCCCACCCAAATTTATGATGTTCTTGTGAGGAATGCCTTTGCTTCCGCCTCTGGCTGGAATCACATATAATATTTTCATTTTCGTTTGATTTGCAATTTGTCTCCAAGTTTGATCAGAGATGTTCTACCAATTCCTGCACTCTTTTGTAATCTTCATGCTTGCCTATATCAATCCAATATCCAGTCAGTGGGAAACGCACCACCTTGTATCCATCCGTTGCCAGTTTCTTAATCAAATCAGTGGCATCATAATAAGTATTGTCAGGAATCTGATCCAGGAGTTCTCTTTTTATCAAATAGATACCGGCATTCACATAATAATCGTAAGCCGGTTTTTCTTCAATTCCCTTAATGGCACTCTCTTCAAGGTCAAAAACGCCATAGGGTATATTCACGGTATAGGGAATGGCAGCAGCCAACACATCAGCTCCACAGTTCACAAAGCTCAGATAAAAATATTCGTAATCAATATTGGTGAAAAGATCTGAGTTCATCACCAAGACAACATCGTTATGGAAAGTGTTCACGAACTTCAGGGATCCCATAGTACCCAAAAAGGCAGGTTCTCTGACACATTTGACCTGTATTCCTTCCCTCGGCTCTTCAAAATGCGATTCAAGCTGTTCTTTCAGGTAATTCACCGTGACGGATATATGCTCTACACCAAAAGAAATCAAACGGTCCACATTATAGTCAATAATAGCCTTACCACCGACTTTCAGCAAGGGTTTGGGCGTATGTTCTGTCAGAGGGCGAAGCCTTTCTCCCTTACCTCCTGCCATCAGAACAGCATCAAAAGGCAAAATGGATCTGCGTTTCTTTAAATTGTAGACCCGAACGATATGTCTTCCAGTGTCAAGAGTAGGAAGCAATATGATACCAGCCTCCCGGAAAGCTTTAATTTTTTCTACATCCACATTGTTATCTTCCACATAACGAAAATCGGTATGCATAGCATTGACCACCTTTTCTTCCAACGTATACCCTTCCACCAGTTTTCTCCGGATATCACCGTCGGTTAAAGTTCCGGTCATACAACCATTCTTGTCGATGACAAATAGGGTAAGCACATCTCCCGATAATTTGTTGAGCGTTACCAATGCATCTTTGATGGACGCTTTCTCCGAAATAATATATTTTTGAAAATCTATCATATATCGATATTGTAAAAAGATTTCTGAATAATATTTTCCAGCGGATAACCTTTGATAACCTCTTTGATACTCTTGATCGTATCAGCTTTATAATATGGATTCTGCCCTTTTTCGGCTTTCTTCAGCATCGTTTCTGTAAGTGCAGATTGAAGACCTTCAACAATTTCCTCATAAGTGCTTCCACAATGAATGACGCTTGGACCGGAGATTCTTCCTCTTTGCCGATCGCCGATATTCAACGTTGGCTTTCTAAAAGACGGAACCTCTACCAACCCACTGGAAGAATTGCCCACCACAACGGTGATATATTGCAGTAATGATAAATAACGTATTTTCCCCAAGGAATTAAAAACCACAGCCTGATCTTGGTGGGCATCCACATATTCTTCAATCATAAGTCTGATGATACGTCCATCTGTATCCGAATTGGACATGGTGAAAATAATCCGGTAATCCCTTAGTTCTTCCAGGGCTCTCAAAAGATTCCCGCATTGTTCCTGAGCTGTGGCATTTTCCAATGTGACTGGATGGAAGGTGACCAATATAGATTTTTCTCCCAATGTGAAGTCAAGATTTTTTTCTAAATCTTTTTTGGACATTAATTTGAGATTAGTGGCATTTTCCACGCCAATGGCTCCGACATAAAAAACCCGTTCCGGACTTTCTCCCATCTGGATGACTCTATTCCTATAATTTTCCGTAGAAGTAAAGTGCAAATGGCTCATTTTAGTGATGGCATGACGGATGGAATCATCATAGGCGCCTTCCGTAATTTCTCCGCCATACAAATGAGCGACAGGGATCTTATAGAACAAGGCTGCGGTGACTGCTGCCAATATCTCATAACGATCACCCAATACCACCAGTAGATCTGGTTTCAAATCTTCATAGGCATCAGCAAAACCTATCGTTGCCAATCCGACTGATTTGGTCGTTCCATTTGAAGTATCCGATGAGAGCAACATTTCAACTTTCTTGTCGATGACAAAACCATCTGCCTCGATTTCCTTGTAAGTCAGACCAAACTCTGGAGACAAGTGCATGTTGGTCGCAATGACTTGCAGATGTAACGTTGAATCATCCTTTATAGAAAGCATCAGACCGCTTAAAAGTCCGTATTCAGCTCTACTCCCGGTAACTACACAAATTTTTCTCATAATTCAATCAAATCATCCGGTTGATAACTCTTTTTAGACACCTGACCTATCACAGAATCCCAAAGCATAGGAGAAACACCGGTTCCAGGCCGTTTGACTGTCAGGTTTTGTTCTGTGAACAGATCTCCTATGTTGATTTTTATTGCGGCTATAATACTTTTTCTGGCAATGGCTATATTTTTACGTTCTGAGGATGTGACATGTTTATCTTCTTTGCCAAGGGCTTTTTCTATATTCCTGATAGCCAAAACCATGGCCATAAATTCATCTGGTTCAAGAGATGCTTTTTGATCTGGACCTTCCATCTTTTTATCCAGTGTAAAATGCTTTTCAATCACACAAGCACCCAATGTAACAGCAGCAATTGGAACCTCGATGCCTTCGGTGTGGTCTGAATAGCCCACCTTGACGCCAAACTTGGCAGCCATCGTATTCATGGCTCTCAGGTTCACGTCTTCCATTGGAGTCGGATACTCCGTATTGCAATGCAGCAAAATTACTTTTTTGTTGCAAAGTCCATTTTTATATAGAATTTCTAATGCGGCACCTATTTCATCCATTTCGCACATTCCGGTGGAAAGAATGACTGGAATACCTAATTTTGCCACTTTCCTCAAATAGGGCAAATTGGTAATTTCACCAGATGGAATCTTGAAATAATCCATATCCAGGGTACTCAGCAGATCGATTGAAACGAGATCAAAGGGTGTAGACAAAAAATGGATACCCACTTCATCACAATAATCTTTCAATGGTTTGTAATCCTTCAAAGGGAGATGAATCTTACGGCACATTTCCAGTTGCGATTCATCATTACCGGTATTGACTTTCTGATATTCGGCCATGACAGCAGACCTTGAAATCACCAGTTCCGGAACTGCAGTCTGGAATTTTATATAATCTGCTCCTGCTTCTTTTGCAGCCAAAACCATTTTTTTCGCAATCTCATAATTGCCATTGTGGTTTACCCCTGCTTCTGCTATGATTATTACATTTTTCATCGACATGATATTATTTCAGCAAAACATTTCAGTTTTGTCAGGAATTCTTTTTCTCACGGAGGTTTTTCACTCTTATTTCTTCTTTTTGGATAATATATTCAGTATTTCTGACCAATTGTCTCTGAACTGCAAGGCTCTATCGTCAATCCAGACATCACCTACGGGCTTTCCCATAAACAACTGATGATATTTTATGCCATTCCTTTTTAACCAGTCTACCGTCATCTCATATTCCACCCATGTCCTTGCAGAGTAGATGATGATGATATTACCTGCGTCGTAGAGCGCATTTACGGATTCTACTGCATGATCTTTCGGCTTGGCCAAACTGCGACTAAATGTTCTTTCTTCAGAACAGATGGTACCATCCAAATCAATGATTATCTGCATAAAAAATAACTTCTTTAAAATATCTTGTCATTAATACTCCTTCTTTCCATGTCAAAACTGGTTTCAGTTCGTTTCTTAAATATTCGCCGATAATAAAAGAAAGCATACCAGAACCTGCTCCAATACTTGCTATTACGCCGCCGCCCAATCTTGGGTTAATTTCCATCACATATACCTTACCTGTCCGGTTATCTTTAATGAATTGTATAGTGACCGGACCTCTGAAAAATCCAGTACTAAGTATCTTTTCAGATAAGGTAATAAGAGTTTCGTCACGAACTGTCTGTGACCTAACGACCTCGCCTCCTGCAGTCTCTAATCTAACTCTGGGCACTATTGAAAAAATATGACCGGCCGAAGACACATAGCAATCTACCGTAAATTCCGTATTATCTGCAATATATTCCTGAATCAGATAATTGTCAATGTCTCTAACCTTTTCATATCCTTCAAGGTTGTCAATGACCTGAATTCCTTTAGAAGCAGAACCTTCTCTAGGCTTGAGAATGACCGGAAATGTACAAACCTCTCCGTTTTTATAGGTTCGCGGCTGCTCGATACCGCTATGGTAAAACCATTCGGATGCCAGTTTTTTGTCAAACATTGTTTTGCAGGATTTAACATCTGAGCAAGGTATGAATACATCCGGGTACAGCGCGCGCATCTTGCTGGCCACCTCTACAGCCGAATCGACAAAAGGCAATACAATATTGATTTTGTTCTCTTTTATAACACTTCCCAAATCCTGATAAAGATTGGGATCCTTCCATTTTAAGCCAACAATTGCCTTCCCAACCAATGAAATGGGAACTTTTATATCCAATTCATAGGAGAAAATATTTATCTCAAATCCTATTTCTTTTCCATAACTGATAAAATGTTCAGCTAGAGAAACACGTTTAGCTCCGCCTAAAAACAGGATGTTTATTTCTTTTTTCATGATTTTACAATCTGACACTGCTTGGTAAATTGACAACTCTTTCTTCAAACCAAAAGGTATTATCCAAACCGTCCGTCTGACAATCCTGAAACATCGGCAATTTATTCATCAGACACCATACCGGCCGGGTCATCACACCATGGTCATTGGTATACTCCAGAAATTTCGTCTTTGCAACCTTGTCTTTGAGAAGGACCACATTCAACCAATAATTGGAATAGCATTCTTTTGGTTCCGAAAAGAATTCGATGTCCGGCACTGTCGCAAAATAAGTCTTGTACTTTTCTGCCGTTTCGCGTTTATTTTCAAGAAACTTATCCAGGTTTTCCAACTGGGCGCAGCCCAAAGCTGCATTGATATTGGGCATCCGATAGTTATAACCGATACAGTCATGTATAAATTCCCAGCGATGCGGCACTTTTGCCTGTGTCGTAATGTGCTTGGCAAAAGCAGCCAGTTCTTCGTCCTGAAAAAGTAACATACCACCACCACCTGTCGTAATGGTTTTGTTTCCATTAAAACTGATAGCACCAACTTTCCCAAAAGTTCCTGTATGACGTTCTTTATAGCGGCTTCCAAGACTTTCTGCTGCATCTTCAACCATCTCAACATGGTATTTTTTGCATACTTCTATCAGTTCATCAATATGTACAGGGTGACCAAAGGTATGCATCGGTACACAAGCCTTAATTCTTCTGCCAGTCTTTTTGTTGTAGCAACTACCCCCCTTCATTTCTGCATTTGCCTGCAACCACTTCTCAACAGCCACTGAAGAAAGTCCCATCGTGTCGAGGTCAACATCAATAAATACCGGGTGTGCCCCGATATAGCTGATAGCATTGCAAGTAGCAACAAAAGTAAGTGCTTGGGTCAGGACCTCATCATCCCTTTCAACACCGACAAGCATCAAGGCCATGTGGAGGGCATTCGTGCCATTCATACAGACCACAGCTTTATTCGCACCCGTATATGCTGCCATCATGTCTTCAAAACGGTCAACGAATTTTCCGACGCTGGACACAAATGTAGTATCAATGCATTCATTCAAGTATTTTTTCTCGTTTCCTACAAAACAGGGAGCATGAAGAGGAACCTTTTCATCGGTACCATAAAGCTGATGAATAAATTTTACAACGTCACTATACATTGTATATATCTGATTTATACTTATTTAGATTTTTATTGTCGATAATCCATTCAATCGTCTCACGTAATCCGGCTTCAAGGGAATAAGATGGCGTATATCCGGTCAGAGACTTAATTTTGCTGTTATCTCCCAACAAGCGAAACACTTCCGAATTTTTCGGACGCAAACGCTGGGCATCTTCCACGAACTTCACATCGGAGTTCATCATTCTGGCAATCAACTTCATGGTGTCACGCATCGATATCTCACAATTGCTACAAACATTCACTTCCTGACCGATGGCCGCATCGCATTTGGACAATTCGATAAATCCTTTGCAAGTATCCTTGACAAAATTGAAATCACGGGTAGGCGTCAAATCGCCGAGTTTGATTTCTTTCTTACCATTGGCAATCTGTGTAATGATGGTCGGAATGATTGCTCTAGCAGACTGACGGGGACCATAGGTGTTAAATGGGCGCACAATGACCACCGGAAGTCCGAAGGCATTATAAAAACTCATTGCTATTGCATCAGCTCCAATCTTGGTAGCTGAATATGGTGATTGCGGTTGTTTGGGATGCTTTTCGTCGATGGGAACATATTGGGCTGTTCCATAAACTTCGGAAGTAGAAGTAACCAAGACCCTTTTAACGCCGTTTTCTTTCGCAGCCTGGCAGATATTCAACGTGCCCTTCACATTTGTGTCAACATAGCTATCAGGAGCAATGTACGAATAAGGAATGGCAATCAAGGCTGCAAGATGAAAAACCGTCTCCACATCCTTGGTGATAAGCTTGCAGAAGTGTGGGTCACGGACATCTCCCGTAAGAACTTCCAGGTTGGGATGTTTGAGCTCTTCCAGCCAACCCCAATCATTGAAGGAGTTATAATAGGACAAGGCTCTGACTTGATAACCTTGTTCCAGTAACATTTCAGTCAAATGAGAGCCGATAAAACCATCTGCTCCGGTTACTAATACTTTCATAACAATTGCGCAAAAAAAGGTTCTTGATACCAAGGATAGAAAGATGCCTTCATATTAATATAGTATGGACAAAAATACGGAAAAAAGTTTGTAAAAAAACAAGTATATTTGCCAAGAGGCTTAAAACATTAAAGTGATACCGGTGCCTATCCCGGATTTAAATTATGAATATCCTTATTC
>Ga0265294_10004486_pt1 | contig 17449 bp, 9 predicted proteins | sample MunlanPumphouse3_FD_192504 | JGI IMG/M metagenome (GOLD analysis project Ga0265294, IMG submission 192504) | Groundwater microbial communities from a municipal landfill in Southern Ontario, Canada - Pumphouse #3 | ecosystem: Environmental > Aquatic > Deep subsurface > Groundwater | place...
TATGCACGCCGACTGGGCCCCAAACCGGCATCGATCAACGCGGCGAAGATAGGAGGGATCATCGCCAACAATGCCAGCGGATCGAGTTATGGCATCCTCCACAACAGCTACCACACCGTACAATCGATGCGGATCATCCTGGCCGACGGCACCCTGTTAGACACCGCCGATGCCGGCAGCCGCCAGGCATTCATGACCTCGCAACGGGAACTGTGCGAGGCGCTGCTTCGTCTGCGGCGGGAAGCCACCGACAACCCGAAGATCCGCGACCGCATCAGCCGCAAGTTCGAACTAAAAAACACTTGCGGCTACGGGGTGAATGCGCTCATCGACTTTGAGGATCCTGTGGATATTCTGCAACACCTGATGATCGGCTCGGAGGGAACCCTCGGCTTCGTATCACAGGCAACCTTTGCAACGGTACACGATGCACCGCTGAAAGCCACCGCCCTGGTCTATTTCGCCAGTCTGCGCGATGTCTGCGACACCATTCTCCCCCTGCGAAGCTGTCGGGTATATGCGGCCGAACTGATGGACCGCAACGCATTGCACGCCGTAGAGAACCTGGAGGGCATGCCCGCCGGGTTGAAGGAGCTCCCGAAAGGGGCGGCCGCTCTGCTGATCGATACCGCGGCAGATGACCCGGAGACCCTTACGCTTCAGATCCGCGACATCGAGAAAAAACTGGCACACATCCCCACCCTGGCACCCATCGCATTCACCACCGATATCCATCTCTACAACCTTTACTGGAACGTGCGCAACGGGCTCTTCACCTCCGCTGCCGCCACACGCCCCCCGCATACTGCCTGTATCATTGAAGATGTGGCCTTCCGCGGGGAGATCCTGGGGGATGCCCTGGAGGACCTGCATAGCCTGCTGGTGCGAACGGGGTATGAGGATGCAGTCATGTGGGGGCACCTGCTCGACGGCAATGTCCACTTCACCGTCTTTCCCGACATCAACACACCGGAGGGTGTGGCGCATTATGCCCGTTTTATGCGGGAGCTGTGCGGGTTGGTAGCGGTAAAGCACGAGGGCAGCCTGAAGGCGGAACACGGTACGGGACGCAACATGGCTCCATTTGTGGAGAAAGAGTGGGGAAGCGAGATCTATGATCTGATGAAACGGATCAAACAGGTATTCGATCCGCAAGGTGTACTGAACCCGGGTGTGGTGATCAACGATGACCCTGAAGTGTTTATACAGAACCTGAAACAGTTTCCGGAAGCACATCCGCTCATCGACCAATGCATCGAGTGCGGCTTCTGCGAGGCGACCTGTCCCTCAACAAACCTCACCCTCACACCCCGGCAGCGCATCGTTGCCTATCGGTATCTTGCCGGAAAGGAGAGTGAAACCGGGGGAAAAAACATCGCACCTGCAGCGCTGCGTGCCATCTCTTACCCCCTGGAGCAGACCTGCGCCACCGACGGATTATGCAGGATCGCCTGTCCGGTAGGAATCGACACCGGACTGCTGGTGAAGGAGCTGAGATGGCAACAGCAGAGCAGCGTGGCAAATGCCATTGCCGGTATCATCGCCCGTCATATGGGTGGGGTGACGGCACTGCTGAGAGCAGTATTGCCAATTCCCCATGTGGTCGCCAGACTGACCGGGTATGCGCTGCAGGAGAGCATCATGAGGGGCCTCTTCAGAGTGGGGGACGGCCTTTTTCCTCTCTGGACACGCCATACCCCTTCGGGAAGCAAACGCATCACCGCCAGCCGATATCCGGCACCGGAAGCGGATGCCCCTGTAGTGGTCTATTTCCCTTCCTGCATTACCCGTTCCATGGGAGGGCCCTCTGCCGGGTATAAAGGAGCGGGCGATCTGCCATCTACGATGCTGTCGGTGCTGCGCAAAGCAGGTTACACCGTGATTCTCCCGGAGGAGCATGAGAAGCTCTGCTGCGGAATGGCTTTCAGCAGCAAAGGGTTCAGGAGACAGGCACGCATGAAAGAAAAAGAGCTGAACGAAGCTTTGCTGAAAGCAAGTGATAACGGGGCAATCCCTGTTGTCTGCGACATGAGCCCCTGTCTGCTGCATATGCGGGAAACACTGGATCACCGACTAAAGCTCTATGACCAGGTCTCATTCATCCATGATTTCCTGCTCGAAAGGCTTCAGTTTGTGAGACTGCCTCTCACCATTGCCCTGCATGTCACCTGCAGCTCCACAAAGATGCAGCTGGCAGAAAAATTTGTGACGGTGGCCTCTCGCTGCGCCGAAAAAGTGGTGGTTCCGGAGAATGTGCATTGCTGCGGATGGGCCGGTGATCGGGGGTTTTTCTATCCCGAGCTGAACCGTTCGGCACTCGCTTCGTTGCAGCAGGGCATCAAAGATGCTCAGGAAGGATATTCCAACAGCCGCACCTGCGAGATTGGCCTCTCGATGCACAGCGGAATCATCTATCAATCAGTCATTTACCTGGTGGACAAGGCGACCACCGGACCTGTTCACTTGATCTGATCGAACCCCTTACCGTACACCCCCACCACGTTGCTCTGCGAGATGAAGGCATTCTCATCGATGCGCTTCACTAAGCGGAAAATGGAGGTCGATTCGGTCTTGCGGGCCAGGATAATCAGCACCTTCTGCGGTTGCTTGGAGTACCAGCCTACGCCATCCAGCACGGTACACCCGCGGTGCAGCTCCGAGTTGACATGCGATGCGATCTCGTTGTAGCGGGTGGAGAAGATGATGAACTGTACCGACTGACGGGCACCATTGATGACCAGATCCACGGTGTAATACATTACGGAGACAACGATCAACCCGTAGATAATCTTTTCGAAGCTCTGGAACAAAAAATAGGAGCTGCTGACAATGATCAGGTCAATGTACAACAATCCGCGACCCATACTGATATAACGGTACTTGGTGATGATGGCACCCAGGATATCGGTGCCGCCGGTACTGGCATTGCGGGTATAAATAAGCCCCAGTCCGCTGCCACTGAAAACCGCTCCGATGATGCTGGCGATCAGCGGGTCGGTATGGATGATTGCCTCGGTGATCAGGTTCTCAGCCACCCCCATCAGCAGGGTGACTCCTACCACACCGTAGAGTGACTTGAAGACATAACCTTTGCCCAGGATAAACCAGGCGACCACCATCATGATACCATTCCCCAACAGAAAAGTCATGAAGAGGGGTACACCGAAGGCATACTTAAACAACTGCCCCACGCCGCCAAGGCCCCCCACCACGATCTTGTTGGGTATGATAAAACCGGTGAAGCCCACCACGAAGAGTAGCAGTCCCACCGTGATGACGAAGTAGTCCTTCCAGTAAAACGACTTCAGATAACGAACCTCTTTCGGCATATAGGGTATTGATCAAACGATAGATTACACTTGCCTGAGATCACAATCGGGTCAGATCACCACATTCACGATCTTTTGCGGAACAATGATCACCTTCTTCGGCGTTTTGCCTTCCAGCCACTTCTGCGAACCGGGATGTGCCAGCACCGTCTGTTCAATCTCTTCACGGGTGGCATCAGCCGCAAACTCGAGCACAAAACGGGATTTGCCGTTAAAGGAAATCGCATAGGGGAAAGCATCTTCTTTCAGGTACTCCTCATTCCATGCAGGCCAGGAGGCGTCGCACACGGTGGTCTCGTTGCCCAGGGCGTGCCACAGCTCCTCCGCGATGTGCGGTGCAAAAGGAGCCAGACAGACCACTAACTCAGCCAGTACCTTTCTGTTCCGGCATTTGAGAGTCGTCAGCTCATTGGCACAGATCATGAACGCCGACACGGAGGTGTTAAACGAGAACTGCTCAATATCGGAGGTCACCTTTTTAATCAGCTTGTGCAACGCTTTCAGTTCCTCTTTTGACGGCTCTTCATCCGTAACGGAGAGCGTTTCCTCCCGATAAAACAGGTTCCACACCTTGCGCAGAAAGCGATGAACACCATCAATTCCATTAGTATCCCATGGTTTCGACTGTTCCAATGGCCCCAGGAACATCTCATAAAGGCGCAGGGTATCGGCACCGTACTGCTCCACGATATCGTCCGGGTTCACCACGTTGAACATCGACTTCGACATCTTCTCGATGGCCCATCCGCAGATATACTTGCCATCTTCCAGGATAAACTCGGCAGTTTTGTATTCCGGGTTCCAGTTGCGAAACGCGTCGATGTCGAGGATATCATTGTGCACCTTGTGCACATCCACATGGATGGGAGTCACCTCATACCGATCGCGGAGGTTCAGCGACACAAAACGGTTGGTACCCTTGATGCGGTAGACGAAGTTGCTGCGTCCCTGGATCATCCCCTGATTGATCAGCTTCCTGAATGGCTCCTCCTCGCACGACACACCGATGTCGAACAGGAACTTGTTCCAAAAACGACTATAAATAAGGTGGCCCGTGGCATGCTCGGTACCTCCGATGTAAAGGTCCACGTTGCGCCAGTAGCGGTTCGCCTTCTCCGACACCAGCGCCTCCTCATTGTGCGGGTCCATGTAACGGAGATAGTAAGCCGACGAGCCGGCAAAGCCGGGCATGGTATTCAGCTCGAGGGGGTAACCCTCCCGGGTGTGCCAGTTTTTTGCCCGTCCCAGGGGCGGCTCGCCCGTTTCGGTGGGAAGGAACTTATCCACCTCCGGCAGCTCGAGCGGCAGCTCTTCCTCTCCCAGGGTATAGGGCATTCCATCCTTGTAGTAGACGGGGAACGGCTCTCCCCAGTAACGCTGGCGGGAGAAGATGGCGTCGCGCAGGCGGTAGTTGATCTTGCGGTAGCCGAGGCCCTGCTTCTCTACCTCATCGATGGCGGCAGGGATAGCCTCCTTCACGGACATCCCGTTGAGGAAGGCAGAGTTGATCATCACCCCCTCTTTGGCGTCGAAGCTCTCCTCGGAGACATCACACCCCTCAATCAGCGGCACAATGGGAAGATGGAAATGTCTGGCAAAAGCGTAGTCACGACTGTCGTGCGCCGGCACGGCCATGATGGCACCGGTGCCATAGCCGGCCAACACATAATCGGAGATCCAGATGGGCAACGGCTCACCCGTAAAAGGATGGGAGGCATAGGCTCCCGAGAAGACGCCGGTCACCGATCGGTCGGCAATGCGCTCCCGTTCGGTTCTTTTCCGTGTCTGCTCCATGTAATCCTGCACGGCCGCGTGCTGTTCCGGTGTGGTGAACTGTGCCACCAGCTCGCTCTCGGGAGCCAGCACCATAAAGGTGACACCGAAGATGGTATCGGCACGGGTGGTGAAGATATCGAAGGAGACTCCTTCGGTGGTGTGGAAATGCATCACGGCTCCTTCGCTGCGCCCAATCCAGTTGCGCTGGGTCTCCTTCAGCGACTCGCTCCACTCCACGCGATCCAGTCCCTCCAGCAGTCGCTGTGCGTAAGCCGATACCCGCAGGCACCACTGCCGCATTTTCTTCTGTTCCACAGGATAGCCTCCCCGGATGGAGAGCCCCTCACTCACCTCATCGTTGGCCAACACGGTTCCCAGCTTCGGGCACCAGTTCACCATCGTATCGCCCAGATAGGCGATGCGGTAGTTCATCAGGATCTGCTGTTGCTCTGTCTTGGTTTTGCCGTTCCACTCCGCCGCCGTGAAGCTCATCGGCTCACTGCATGCCGGATCTAACCCTTCAGTGCCCTGCCGGGAGAAGAGCTCCTCCAGCTCGGCAATGGGACGTGCCCGCCCGGCCCGGTTGCAGTAGTAGGAGTGAAACATCCGGATAAAGGCCCACTGGGTCCATTGATAGTAACCAGGATCGCAGGTGCGCACCTCGCGGTCCCAGTCGTAGGAGAAGCCTATCTTATCCATCTGTTCGCGGTAGCGGGCGATGTTCTCCTCGGTAGTAACGGCCGGATGCTGTCCGGTCTGAATGGCGTACTGTTCTGCCGGCAGCCCGTAGGCATCGTATCCCATGGGATGGAGCACATTAAAGCCTTGCAGACGCTTGAATCTCGAAAAAATATCGGAAGCGATGTATCCCAGTGGATGCCCCACATGCAAACCCGCTCCCGAGGGATAGGGGAACATATCCAACACATAATACTTGGGTTTTGCGTCCTCCTCCGACACCTTGTAGATCTGATGGTCGGCCCAATACTGCTGCCACCGTTTTTCAATTTCTTCGAAATTATATTCCATTCCTTGCCATTTTAAGAAAACGGTGCAAAGATAGCAAATAAGTTCTGAAGAACAGCCTTTAAAGGGAGGGTTTTACAAAGGAGCGAAGAGCCGGAAATGACAACGGAAAGCCGGTGTCTCTACCCGGCATACATCGCTTCAATCTGATCGCAATACCTCTCCAGCAACACCTTCCGGCGCAGCTTCAGGGTGTTCGTCAGCTCGCCGTGTTCCATGCTGAAAGGTTGGGGAAGAAGGGTGATCCGCTTGATCTTTTCGTAGGAGGTAAACTGCGACTGCAGCAGTTCAATCTGCCCGAAGATGAAGTCGTTGATCTCTTTGTTGCGCACCAACTCCTCCACCGAGGCAAAGGAGATCTGCTGCTCACGGGCATAGCTTTTCAGCGCTTCGTAATCGGGTACGATCAGGGCACTCACGAACTTGCGCTCATCGCCGATCACCGCCACCTGGTCAATATACCTGTCCTCGCTGATGCGGGTCTCGATCATCTGCGGAGCAATATACTTCCCGTTCGATGTTTTATAGAGATCCTTGATCCGTTCGGTGAGAATGATCTCATGGTTCTCCGTCAATAAGCCGGCATCGCCGGTCCGGAAATAACCATCTGCCGTAAATGCATCCCGTGTGGCCTCCGGCTTATTGTAGTACCCCTTCATCACTGTGTCACCCTTTACCAGGATCTCGCTGTTCTCGCCGATCTTCACCTCTACATCGGGCATCACCCTGCCTACCGTACCTATCCGGAACCCCTGTGCCGGATAACAGCTTACCGTAGCGGTGGTCTCGGAGAGACCGTAGCCGTAGATCAGGTGTACGTCGATCGACTGCATGAAGCTGTTGATGGTGTCGGAGAGAGGGGCGCCGGCCACCGGGAAGAAGTTACCACGGTCGATCCCCACCACCCGCTTGATCAAATAAAAGACGGAATGGCGATAGATGAAGAACTTCAGCCGATTGGTCAATGGGGGCCGCTTCCCCTCATTCACATACGCCAGGTTGTGCCTCTGCCCTGTTTTCACGGCATCATGGAAGAGCCACTTCAATCCAGCGGGCAGATGACCGACGATGTCCTGCACCCCATCATACACCTTTTCCCAGAAACGGGGCACGTTGCTCATCAGAGTGGGGCGCACCACCCGAAGGTTCTTACGGATCTCATTGGGATCGCGGTTGATGACGACAGGCACCCCTTTGAGCAGGCAGTAGTAGGTCCAGGCTTTCTCAAAGATATGGGTAAGCGGCAGGAAACAGATGGAGAGATCCCTCTCCGACATGCCGGTGATGCGCAGGTCATGGATCTCCATCGCTTTCAGATAATTGGCGTGGGTGAGCATCACCCCCTTGGGCTCACCCGTAGTGCCCGATGTATAGATGATCGTGGCCAGCTCACTCTCCTTCAGCTGCTTTAGACGGGCATTCACCAGCGCCATCGATTCGGAATTATCACCCGTGGCAATGAAATCATCAAAATAGACGGATGTATGGTCATTGCTCTTCAGCACCACCCTTCGGTCGAAGATAATCAGCTTCACCGGCAGCGGGTTCTCCTGCTGCACCTTCCAGGCGTTGTTATACTGAAACTGCTCGCCCACGAACAGGAGCCGGATCCCTGCATCCTGCACGATATAGCTTACCTGCATGGGGGAAGCGGTGGCATAGATGGGCACCATCACCGCCCTGTTGGCATAAGCAGCAAAATCGGTGACCAGATACTGCTCCATATTCTGCGAGTAAACCCCCAGATTGTCACCCGGCTTGACACCCATCTCGGCCATGGCCTGAGCGGTTTTCATGATGTTCCCGGAAAACTCTTTCCAGGACATCTTCTGCCATGCCCCTCCTGGGGCCTGAAACTTCAATACCGTTTTGTACCTGTATTTGCGAGCCTGCTGGTGAATAACCTCTCCTAAATGATGATATGCCATTGTCCGTTGAATTGGTGTGCTCAAATGTACAGCATTTCCACGGAACGGCGGCTGATTTCCCGGTTTTTTTAATGATAAGAGCCGGTGATCACAATCTTTTTCGGGGGAATATCCTTCTTAACAATCTAAAAACACGGGCCTTAATTAACGACAGTTAACGTGTTTTCACGCGGCAGAATAAAACAATGCGTTTATCTTTGTGACGAAATGGAGATACGTTTGCATATACTCATTGGGCTGATATCTGCGCTGATGCCTTTTCAAAACATGGCACAGGTGTATGATGCCGCCAACATGAATCCGGAAACCGACATCCCCGTGCCATCGGTCTTTCTGATGCCGAACGTCTACCCGGCCGTGATTCTCAATGGCGACACGGTGGCCTGTATGTGGCTGACCGATTTCATCAAATACTCACCTCTCACCTTTCGCAACAGAAAAGACCAGGCGGCCTACGGCAAACTGGTCCGGGACGTGAAAAAGACCCTGCCCTTCGCCAAACAGATCGCCTGCATCATCACGGAGACCTACGAATATATGGAGACACTCCCCGACGACAAAGCAAGGCAAAAGCACCTGAACCGGATGGAGAAGTACCTGATGGATGAATACACCCCCAAAATGAAAAAACTGACGCGGTCTCAGGGACAGCTGCTGATGAAACTGGTGGACCGGGAAACCAACTCTTCCTCCTATCACATCATTGATGCCTTTATGGGAAGCTTCAAAGCCTGGAGCTACAACCTATTCGCCGGCCTGTTCGGCAACAGCCTCAAGACTCGCTATAACCCTTACGGGGAAGATCGCATCACGGAACAGGTCTGTGTGCTGGTAGAACAGGGAGAAATATAAGGATCCATTCTTTTTCCGGGCACTTCCTGCCCTACACTGCGGGATGTTTTCCAAAAATCCGTGTTCCTGGCTGAAAATACGGAATGAATTGTGTATCTTTGCACTGTTTTTATTTTAGGTTATGCGAATAAATTTTCCAACTGATTTTCAGCCTGTTCTTTTTCAAACGCTTAAGCATTACAACAAGGAGAAGTTCATGGCCGACCTGATGGCCGGCCTGATTGTAGGAGTAGTGGCACTGCCCCTGGCCATTGCTTTCGGTATCGCATCGGGGGTGACCCCGGAAAAGGGTATCTACACGGCGATCATTGCCGGATTCATCATCTCCTTTCTGGGCGGTAGCACGGTTCAGATAGGGGGACCCACCGGTGCGTTCATTGTGATCGTCTACGGCATCGTTGAGCAGTATGGCGTGCAAGGGCTCACGCTGGCCACGGTGCTTGCAGGAGGAATGCTCATTCTGATGGGGTTCCTGAAGCTGGGCACGATCATCCGGTTCATCCCTTACCCAATTGTGGTGGGCTTCACCAGCGGTATCGCGGTGACCATCTTCACCACCCAGATCAAAGATCTGTTCGGCCTGACCACCCCGAAGCTCCCCTCCGAATTTTTGCAGAAATGGACCATTTACTTTCAGCATTTCGGCACCGTCCACTGGTGGACTATGCTCATTGGCTTCGCGAGCGTGGCCATCATCCTGCTTACGCCAAAGATGTCGAAGAAGATACCCGGTTCGCTGATTGCCATCATCGGGATGACAGTGGCAGCCTGGCTGATGAAGAAATACGGGGGCATCAGCGGCATTGAAACCATTGGCGACCGGTTTATGATCAACAATCAGCTGCCTGCGATGCAACAGATCTCCCTGAACATGGAAAGTGTCCGGTTGCTTTTTCCGGCAGCTTTCACCATTGCGATATTGGGAGCCATCGAGTCGCTGCTCTCGGCTACCGTCGCCGATGCGGTGACCGGCAAACAACACAATGCCAACATGGAGCTAGTAGCACAGGGTGCCGCTAATCTCATCACCCCTCTTTTCGGAGGTATTCCGGCCACAGGGGCCATCGCCCGCACCATGACCAATATCAACAACGGAGGACGCACCCCGGTGGCAGGCATTATTCACGCGGTGGTTCTGTTGCTGATCGTGCTCTTTCTGGGCGATCTCACCAAACATATCCCGATGGCCTGCCTGGCAGGCGTGTTAGTGGTGGTAGCCTACAACATGAGTGAGTGGCGCACCTTCGTCGCCCTGATGAAACAGTCGCGATCGACCCTGGCCATCCTGCTGACCACCTTCCTGCTCACCGTCATCTTCGACCTGACCATCGCCATTGAAATAGGATTGCTGCTGGCGGTGTTTGCCTTCCTGAAACGGATGAACGAGAGTACACAGATCCGGCATATCACGGAAAAGATAGAGATCACCCAAGAGATAGAATCCTACTCCGCGGATCAGCAGGAAGAGGTGCTCTTCCTGCCGAAAGGCGTGGAAGTGTACGAGATCGACGGACCCTTCTTTTTCGGCGTGGCCAATAAGTTCGATGAACTGATGCGGGAGATTGGCGCACACCACCCGATCCGCATCATCCGCATGCGCAAGGTGCCCTTCATCGATGCCACCGGCCTGAACAACTTAGAGACACTCTGCCGTAATTCCCGCAGAGAGAAGATACGGATCATCCTGTCGGGTGTCAGTGACACCCTGCGGAAAAACCTGAACCGGTCAAAGATCCCCGAAATCGTCGGACAGGAGAATATCTGCCCCAATATCCGCTTAGCGATTGAAAGAGCACATGCCATCGAAGAGGAGATGATGAGCAAAAAAGAAAAGCTCCGCTGTTAAAAGCGGGATGCGTATGGAAGAGAAATCACTGCAACTGACCGACTGGCTGCCCACGACGAAGAAAGAAATGGCTCTTCGCGGATGGGAGGAGGCCGATGTGATCCTCTTCTCGGGTGACGCCTATGTGGACCACCCCTCTTTCGGTACCGCCGTGATCGGGCGTCTGCTGGAAAGCGAGGGACTGCGGGTAGCCATCGTACCGCAGCCCAACTGGCGAGATGATCTGCGTGACTTCCGGAAACTGGGTGTGCCACGTCTCTTCTTCGCCGTGACGTCGGGCGTGATGGATTCCATGATCAATCGCTATACGGCCAACAAACGGCTTCGCTCGAATGATGCCTATACCCCCGACGGGCGCTCCGATATGCGTCCCGACCGGGCGGTTACAGTCTACTCCCGCATATTGAAGCAGCTCTATCCGGAGGTACCCCTCGTGCTGGGAGGGGTGGAGGCATCCCTGAGAAGGGTGACCCACTACGACTACTGGGATGACGCGCTGCACAAAACGATCCTGGCCGACACCGGTGCCGAGCTGCTGATCTACGGGATGGGAGAACAGCCGTTGAAGCAACTGATCGCCGAGCTGAGACAAGGAAAAAGCATCGACGAAATCACCGGGATACCCCAGACAGCATTTCTCCGTGCACCGGAGGCCGTCCCATCCAACTCCTTTCCGGAAGAGATTACGCTCTTCGCGCATGAAGAGTGCCTGCAGGACAAACGCAAGCAGGCCCGCAATTTCCGAATGGTGGAAGAGCAGTCGAACCGCCTCCACGCGGCCCGCATCCTGCAGGGAGTGGAAAACAGCACCCTCGTGGTGAACCCGCCCTTTCCGCCGATGCAAGAGGAAGAGATCGATGCTTCTTTCGACCTTCCCTACACCCGTCTGCCTCATCCCAAATACAAGGAGAAGCGAATCCCTGCCTATGAGATGATCAAATTCTCCGTAAACCTGCATCGCGGCTGCTTCGGCGGCTGCGCCTTCTGCACCATCTCGGCACATCAGGGAAAATTTATTGCTTCCAGATCGAAAAGATCCATCCTGGAGGAGGTGAAAAAAATCACCCGCCTGCCCGGCTTCAAGGGATACATCAGCGACCTGGGAGGCCCATCGGCCAACATGTACCGGATGCAGGGGAAAGAGCTCTCTCTCTGTGAGAAATGCTATCGCCCCTCCTGCATCTTCCCGAAGGTATGCCCCAATCTCAACACCGACCATGCCCCCCTGCTGGATATCTATCATTCGGTGGACGCCCTCCCCGGCGTGAAAAAATCATTCATCGGCAGCGGCATTCGCTACGACATGTTGCTACACACCAGCAGCAATGACGCAACCAACGCGGCTACACAAAGCTATTTGCGGGAAGTCATTACCAAACATGTCTCCGGAAGGTTAAAGGTCGCTCCGGAACACACCTCCGACGCCACATTGAAGATCATGCGTAAACCCTCCTTCGACCTTTTCTACCGGTTCAAAAGCATTTTTGATACACTGAACCGCACAGAAGGACTCAACCAGCAGCTGATCCCCTATTTCATCTCCTCCCATCCCGGGTGCAGCGAAGAGGATATGGCCGAGCTGGCCGCGATCACCAAGGAGCTGCACTTCAAACTGGAACAGGTGCAGGACTTCACTCCATCCCCAATGACGCTGGCCACAGAGATCTATTACACCGGCTTCCACCCCTACACCCTGGAGCCTGTTTACACCGCAAGAACCAGCGAACAGAAAAATGCACAACGGCAGTTCTTCTTCTGGCACGACGGGCAAAACAAAAAGAGCATCATTCGTGCCCTGAAAAAGATGAACCGCCAGGATCTGATCCACAAGCTCTACCCGAAAGGATGACCCCCTTCCGACAAAAGCGGTCAACGACCGGAATAACCGGCAGAATGGTTAATCTATGTTAATTATTGTTGTTTTTCTCTTACCGATGCAGCGTTTCTGCATTTTATCCATCTATCAAGTATAAAGTGCAAGATAGATATCGAATGAAAAAGACGGTTTTTACATGCTATCTGGTAACGGTCGGAATCCTGATGGGGATTGTTGCATGCGACGACAACGCCCATTCGCTCGGAAATTTCGGCATCGACATCGCCACGGTGGTTCCCGAAGGGGAAACTGCCTATTCCCTGCTGCTCGACAATGGCAAAAGGCTCTGGCCGGCAGCCAGTACCGTGCGCTATTCTCCCTCCTATAATCAGCGGGTATTTCTGAACTACACCCTTTTATCGGACGCACAAAGCGGATACGACCACTATATCAAGGTCAATGATATCTGGAATATTCTCACCAAACAGGTGATCGAACTGAATTCCCAGAATGCGGACAGCATCGGGAACGATCCGGTGAAAACAAACGCCATCTGGATTGGGGGAGATTACCTGAACGTTTCTTTTATGTTCAACTACGGAGGCATCCGACCGCATGCAATCAACCTGGTAAAGAACACCCTCTCGTCGGAGGCCTCGGCGGATGCCGTCGACCTCGAATTCCGACACAACGCCTATCAAAGCAGTCAGACCAAGCTCTACGAAGGCTTTGTCTGTTTCGACCTGAAACCTCTGAGATCACATGATGCCGACTCGTTGAAGTTGTCCGTCAAGGTGAAAGACCACGACGGGGATGTCACATATGATGTGGTTTACCGGTATAACCAGGCAGCCGTGAATGCACGCACGGAGATGCCAATCCCTGTGATCTCTTCAAACGAATACAATTAACAGACAGAAGACCACTTAAAATTAGTTCTATTTCTTATATGACTTTTTGATTTTCCAAAAACCGGCCGGCCCCTGTGAAGAGTCCGGCCGGTAACTTTTCAATCACAAGGAAAACATGTTGAAGAACATACCCGCAAATTTTTGTTATTAGCTTATTTATCATTTCTTTGCATCAGCATAGTTCAGAACAGTTAATTGAATGCTGATATTGCACAGGAAAATCACGAAGCTCCGGTAAGAACAACTATGTGAGCCGATGACAGCAAACGAATGTTGCTGCTGCCGGACAGCAAGAGACACAACAATGAACAAGTATCCAAAAATCGGTATCCGTCCGGCAATTGACGGACGGCAGGGAGGTGTAAGAGAAAGCCTCGAGGAGAAAACCATGAACTTAGCCAAATCGGTTGCGCAACTGATCAGTGCCAATCTGAAGAACGGGGATGGGAGCCCTGTGGAGTGTGTGATTTCCGATACTACCATTGGGCGCGTAGGGGAAAGTGCCGCCTGTGCCGAAAAGTTTGAGCGCTCAGGAGTAGGCGCCACCATTACGGTGACCTCATGCTGGTGCTACGGATCCGAGACGATGGATATGAACCCCTACTATCCCAAAGCGATCTGGGGTTTCAACGGCACAGAACGCCCGGGAGCGGTTTTCCTGGCAGCCGTACTGGCAGCTCACGCCCAAAAAGGGTTACCGGCCTACGGCATTTACGGCAGGGACGTACAGCATGCATCCGACAATACCATTCCGGAAGATGTGGCCGAAAAGATACTTCGCTTCTCCCGGGCGGCACAGGCCGTCGCTACAATGCGGGGGCGCTCTTATCTTTCCATCGGCAGTGTCTCCATGGGTATTGCCGGATCGATCGTGAACCCCGATTTCTTTCAGAACTACCTCGGTATGCGCAACGAATCGGTGGATTCAACGGAAATACTGCGCCGCATCCGGGAGGATATTTACGACCGGGAGGAGTATGCCCGAGCCTTGGCCTGGACGGAAAAATATTGCAAGCCGAATGAAGGAACCGACTTCAACTCTGAAGCTAAACGAAAATCACGGACCGAGATGGATGCAGATTGGGAATTCGTGGTAAAAATGACCCTTATCATCCGCGACCTGATGACCGGCAACAAAAGACTGGAGGCAATGGGTTTCAAAGAAGAGGCGATCGGCCACAACGCTATCGCCGCCGGGTTCCAGGGACAACGCCAATGGACCGATTTTCTCCCGAACGGTGATTTTTCGGAAGCGGTACTGAACAGCTCCTTCGACTGGAACGGATTGCGCGAGCCCTTCGTAGTAGCAACGGAGAACGATGCCTTGAACGGCGTGGCGATGCTTTTCGGGCACCTGCTCACCAACAGGGCGCAGATCTTCTCCGACGTACGCACTTACTGGAGTCCTGAAGCGATACGGGAAGTTGCCGGGAAGACCCTTACCGGAAAAGCATCGAATGGGATTATCCACCTGATCAACTCCGGGTCCACCACCCTCGACGGTACCGGCAAACAACGCTGCAACGGAGCTCCTTCGATGAAGCCTTTCTGGGAAATATCCGAACAAGAGGTGAAAGATTGCCTGGCCGCCACCACATGGTATCCGGCCAATCGTGACTACTTCCGGGGAGGAGGATACTCCTCCAACTTCCTTTCGGAAGGCGGCATGCCGGTCACGATGAGCCGGCTGAACATGATAAAGAATCTCGGCCCCGTGCTGCAGATCGCGGAAGGATGGACGGTGGAGCTCGATACGGACGTACACCGGATTCTTGACGAACGAACCGACAAAACATGGCCTACCACCTGGTTCGCACCCCGCCTGACCGACAAGCCGGCATTCAGGGATGTCTACTCGGTGATGAACAATTGGGGAGCCAACCATGGTGCCATCAGCTACGGACATATCGGAAAAGATCTGATCACGCTGGCCGCGATGCTTCGCATACCTGTCTCTATGCACAACATAGATGATCGTGACATCTTCCGCCCCGCAGCCTGGAACGCCTTCGGTATGGACAAGGAAGGTGCCGACTACCGCGCCTGTGCGAATTTCGGATCGATTTACAAATGATCTTAGAGAACAGACGTATGAAAGGAAAGGTTATCGATCAAAAACACCTTATTCCGTTTATCCTTATCACCAGCCTTTTTGCTTTATGGGGATTTGCCAACGACATCACCAACCCGATGGTAGCCGCGTTCCGTTCAATCATGGAGATTCCTAATTCTGAAGCGGCGCTGATCCAATTCGCATTTTACGGCGGATACGGAACCATGGCCATCCCGGCAGCACTTTTCGTGAGGAAATACAGCTATAAAAAGGGGATCCTGCTGGGGCTGGCGCTCTATGCCACCGGCGCTTTCCTGTTTATCCCTGCAGCCCGGTTCGAGACGTTCTCCTTTTTCCTCTTATCGCTCTACATCCTGACCTTTGGACTGGCTTTTCTGGAAACGACCGCCAATCCCTACATCATCTCAATGGGTGACGAAGCCACCTCTACACGTCGATTGAACTTTGCACAGTCTTTCAACCCGCTGGGCTCACTCCTCGGTATGTTCGTGGCATCGAACTACGTGCTCACCTCCCTCGACTCGGAAAGAAGAGACGCAGCAGGCAACCTGCTGTTCCCGACTTTGAGCGAAGCGGAGAAAGCCGTTATCCGCACACACGATCTGGCCATTATCCGCAACCCGTATGTCATCATCGGCGGGGTGGTGCTCCTGATGTTCGTGATCATCGCACTCGTCAGGATGCCGGTAACACAGACGGCAGAACGAAGCAGCATCCGGGCGGCAGACGCCGCAAAAAGACTGTTGAAAAACCGGAACTATCGGGAAGGAGTCATTGCACAGTTCTTCTATGTAGCTGCCCAAATCATGTGCTGGACATTTATTATCCAGTATGCTGAAAATATTAATATTCCAAAAGCAGCGGCACAACGCTATAATATTTTAGCGATGCTTTTGTTCCTGTCGAGCCGTTTTATCAGCACCTACCTGATGAAATATTTAAAACCGTCGCGCATGCTCGCTCTTTTTGCCGTCGGGGCGATAGCAACCACACTGGGGATTATTTTTATCGGCGGGATGACCGGCTTGTATTGTTTAGTGGCCACCTCTGTTTTTATGTCGCTCATGTTCCCCACCATATACGGGATCGCGCTGAAAGGATTGGGCGACGACGCCACACTGGGTGCAGCCGGACTGGTAATGGCCATTGTAGGCGGGGCGCTGATGCCGCCATTGCAGGGAGCTATTATCGATCTGGGTAACATTGGCTGGCTGCCGGCCGTGAATGCCTCGTTTATCCTGCCCTTCATCTGTTTTGTCATGGTCCTGACGTACGGCTTGCGGACATCTCAACTCGATTCAGTGAATCAGAAACAACATTATCCCACATAATACAGAATTTGAACCGTTTCCTGGGAACAAACATCCTTTCTTCTTTGAACGGGTAAACAATGTAGGAATTGAAAACCATCAACAAATGAAAATAAACAATTTACTACTTCCATTCGCAGCAATCTTGCTGCTTTCCTGCAACAAAGCTCAGAGCAACCGGGAACTGGTTTTACGTTACAATTTCCCCGCTGACACATGGGAGAAGGCCCTCCCACTGGGTAACGGACGTATTGGAATGATGCCGGATGGTGGTGTGCATACAGAGCATATTATCCTGAACGATATCACGATGTGGTCAGGCAGTGAAGATGCCGAAGCTCTCAACCCTCATGCTATCCAATATTTGCCTGAAATCCGCAAGCTGCTGATCGAAGGCAAGAATCTTGATGCACAAAACCTCATGTACAAACAATTCCGTTGTGGCGGACAAGGCTCTGCCTTCGGGAACGGAAAAGATGCGCCTTATGGCTGTTTTCAGATGCTGGGAGATCTGCATATCACCTACATCTATCCCCAGGCAGACAACATCCGTGATTACGAACGTACGCTTTCACTGAGCA
>Ga0265294_10004487_pt1 | contig 17443 bp, 28 predicted proteins | sample MunlanPumphouse3_FD_192504 | JGI IMG/M metagenome (GOLD analysis project Ga0265294, IMG submission 192504) | Groundwater microbial communities from a municipal landfill in Southern Ontario, Canada - Pumphouse #3 | ecosystem: Environmental > Aquatic > Deep subsurface > Groundwater | place...
GGCTGCTGTTGCATATTTGGTTGACTGCAACTCATTCTTCCTGATTTGGCTCCTAACTGTCTGTAATTCGCATGCACACGGCCTGTTTTTGGATGAACATAAGTTGGAAGTTTATTCACGAAAGTATTAAGCAGTTTCTCTGTTTCCTTGAACTCGCTTATCGCATCCAGAATTTCCACTGGAGTAAGCTCATCTTCAGTACCAAATAGAGTAACTTGCTTTGCCGTTTTAGCTTGCTTTAGCTTCCCATTGACAGCTCTTATTCTCATGTCTTTGATGTCGTCCACTCCCGCACTCTCCACCGTAATTCCAATACTGGCAAGAGCTTTTTTAATTTGAAATGGACTGTTGAAGTTCAATTTTGAAGTTCCAAACGCTTTGTAAAGTTTGTCTTGCGCTGCGGTTTTTCGAACAATTAACTTTTTTCTGAGTTCATCAAGTTTTTTGGCATCAAAACTTATTCCGGAAAGCTCAAGCCAGACCATCGCAGGAATTGCGCGCATCTCGATATCAATAACTTCTGCCAGATCAAGTTTCTTGATCTCTTCTTGTTGCTGTCTATATATCTCTGGAAGATATTTTAAGTCATCGGCTGCATATTTTGTCTGTGCTTCAGTGAGTGGCTGGCCCCAAACGAATCCCGTCTGTTCGTGCTTATCCATTTTTATTCCGCAGCGTCTAGCTACAACGTCTTTTAACCCTGTAACTCCTCTTTTGCCTGCAAACAAACCTCCTGAAATAACGACTTCTGCAATCATGGTGTCATAGACATTGTACAGTGTTACTCCGAAGTGGTGCTTTATCCATAAAGCATCGAACTTGATGTTGTGTCCAACAACTAAACTATATTCCAGGAGTTCTTTGAGCTCATCAAGACTTTCCGGATCTTTAAGTATTACCACTTTCCCTGAAGGTAACATTATCTGCACTGTAACAACACGGCTTTTGAAACAGTCTAGCCCGCTACCGTTTGTGTTATCAGTTTCAATATCAAGGAATAGAATTGGTCTCGGTATCTCCATTAGTATACATCTCCTCATCCATTGTCATCATTTCGTACATCTCAGCATCGTTCTCAGCTACGGTTATGGTTGGTTCCACAAAAGCATTGATTTCCTTCTGGGGTTCCTCTTGCACTATGTTTACTCCGAAGAAACATCTTCCTGATCTTTTCCCAAGAATATTTTCCATGAAATCTCTCATGGGTTCGGGAAGTTGAGTTGATCTTTTCTGTACGTTGGTTACGTTGTTCCAGCCGGCATCTTTACACTCTGTTAAGATGGCCTTCTTCAGTTCTCTTTCTCCTAATTCTGCGCCACCCACCGTCTTTCTATACTGTTCGTAGCGCTGATACATCATAGCATTTGGAATTATGCTGCCAGGGTCTTCATACAGACACTCTTCTACAAAGAACCTTACTGTGCTTGCTTTCCTGTCATATTCTAAGGATCTCTGTATTATGGTTCTGGTGTCACTGAAACTTCCGTTTGCTTCCAGTCTCTTTAAGCCTTCTATGGCCCAGAGTAGTATTCCTGGAAGTTCTCCAGCATCCACAATTACTTTGTGAACATCTTTAATTTCATTTTTTTGTTCCGAAAAACTATTAATGAAATTAATTACCCTGATACGCCTTTTGTCTCCTGTTGTATGAGCATCAGTTTCAGGTGCTCGATTCATAAGGAAGAACATCTTTGCATAATTAATGAACTCGAATGGCCTTTCCCTTACATGCCTGCCTGAAACAGGATCAGTGTTGGAGGACAACTTTTTTAGAGTATCAGTGTTTCTTATCTTCCCGCTTCCGACATCTCCGCAGATATTTGCATGCTTTCCATGCATCATTGCCACGTTATAATCAACATGCTCTCCATCAGTTAACTGATAGAGTGAGAATGCAGTTACGTTGCTCTCTCCGAGCAGTAGCCTCAGAATAGCCACTGCGCTTCCTTTACCATTGCCTCCATCTCCCAGGAGATAAAAAATATCCTGGTACTTGTAGGATTTCATAAGCGTATAGCCAAATGCTTCTTGGAGCAGTTCTTTCTGAGCTTCGTTTCCTTTAAAGCATGAGTCAATGAACTTGATGAAATTATCTGGCTTTGGAGTGTCTGGCAAATAGTCTACCGGAATCTTTGAGAAGTAAACTTTATCCGGATCAAATGACCTGAACTTCCAATCCCTTGTATCCAGTAAACCATTGTTAAGAACCACAACAAAATCATTATCGGGTTCGCAAGCTTGCGTACTTACTGGACAGGCCATCTCAATGAGTTTCACTATCTGGTCAACAAGGCCTGGGGTGAGGTTAACTTGATTTGCTAGGCCAATATCAATCAACTCATGTTTTATGAAGTCAATAACTTCATCCGATTCCGGATATATTCCATCATGGTAAGTTCTTAAACGCTTGTTGATGTATTTGATGGGGGTTCCTTCCTGTCTTTTTCTCTCCATATAGATATCAGCAAATTCTCTAACTATTTTCGCTCTCCCTGATACTGAATCCATATCATAATCTCCTGAACCTAACGTTGCGAGTTGTTTTTTCTTGTTATCGTATCTTCGCTTTTCCTCCTTGTGAAATTTAACAAGGATTCTTTTTTGTGGGGCTGTCAGGTTAAGCTTTTCCTCCATAATTAATATGGATTCATCGACTTCACTAGGGGCAGCTTCCATTAAGAATTTTATAATTAGTTGTTTTCCAGTTTTTAAGTTTTCAATACCATCTTCTGATGCTGTTATTCTTTTCAGTTTAAACTCCAATGCTTGAGGGCCAAATTTTTTTATGTTTTCTTCAGATAAGGCATCTATAGCCTCTTGTATTGCGTCTTCGTCAAGCTGTTCGTCGTCTGCAAGTAGGTCGTTCTGCTCTCTCATATAGTTGTCAAGTTGATCAAGATCCGTGATCTCAGAGGCATTGTAAAGAATGTCCTCGAAAGACATTTCTTCATTGTCTCCCAAAATCCATCCCTTCTTTCTTAGCAACCATCGGAGCAAAAGCATATGTAAAGTTGGGAATACGTCCCTGTACAAGTTCTTGTTTCTTGCAGAGGTTTCTGTTCAATGAATAGTAAACAAGCGCACTGTGAGGAATAGGATCACTCTCCGGTATTAGTCCACGTTTTTTTGCATACTTCCAGAGTCGATAGATTGTGTATCCATCCTGGAAATCTATTCCAAAAGATCCACCGCCATGCGGTTTCCCAAGTTGCTCACAAGTACCCAAGCCTGCCAGCACTCCCAGGTATGAAAGCGGGCAGTGCGTAACTTCATGTCTCCAGCAGTGCAGCAAGTTTCTTGAAACACTACAGTTATGACCTGTTGTTGTGTCGGTTGTATGCATTTCGCTAGGCATCGGTACTTTTTTATAGTGCGTATCACTCAAGCCTGAGACATCAGCTATGGTCAAATCCCATAGAGCACTTTTATTCTTGTTGCTAACTTTAGGAACAACTCTTTTCTTGCGCTCTTCCTCACGTCTCTTTGCTTCAGCTTCAGCTTTTAAGATTTCATAGTGTCTTGCACGATAAACAATTGGGAGCTCTTCGAACTTTACATCAACTGCCGGAACAGGGCCCGTAACTGTGTAATGCCCTGCATTTATTCTTTCTTCTTGGGGCATGTTTCGCAATTCCTTCTCGCCGCAGGGAACATAACTTCCAGGGGCCAGAACATATTGCCAGGTGGTGCGCAACTCTCCAGCGTCTCTTGTTGGAATATTTTTCTTTGCAGATCTGTCAAGAGAGAAATAATAGTAATGTCTACCCATTCTTTTTCTTGAGGTGATCTGAAGCGTAGGTTTAATCTGATCAAGCCGCACCTGAGACAAGTCATCAACATCCATGATGCACAAATAATCACTGTCAGTCCCAGCTATGCCAATGTTAAAACCTTTCCGCATTAGAGACAGAGCTTGTTCGTATGTTTTTGGAGTTTTTTTCCAGTTAATACCTGGTAATGGCTCTTTCCCTTGTTTTTGTAAAGCTAAATAATAGGGTTTATATAATTTAGGGGCATTTATCATTAGTAGTACATGAAATTTTTTAAATTCTTCTGGATCGGTTTTATTAGCTACACTTGTGTTCACGGAAATTCCCTCCGTGAATTATAATTTTTTTCTTTAACTGCTATTATGCTTTGCTCACAGAGCCATAGTAATGCTGCTTTATTAATTTTTTTAATGTTTTCTCCTGTTTTCCCATTATGCCAAATACTTTTATGCAGTTTAGCTGGAATATAAATTCCTATAGCATTGGATGCATTTAAATACATGTGGTGAAAGTGAGAGTTTTCAAATTCAGCATTTAATGGCTCAAAGCCCAACATTCTTCTTCGTATGTGGGATCTTATTCGCTGTCTAAGCAGTACATGTGGTCTTTTCCAGTACTCACTCATGTACTTTTTATAAGTATCTTCATGCTTTAATCGATATTGTCTTTTAGAAGCTGAACGTTCTTCTTTGTGAGCTTTATAGTATTCTTTTACCCTAATAAGTACGTCATTCTTATGTGTTTCGTAGTATTTTTTACTTTGTTTATTTACTTTACTTTTATTATTTTTCACATATTCTTGGCGTTTTAGTACCAGTTCTTCTCGATTATTACGATACCTTATCTTAGCTTGTTCAAGCTTTTTACTTTTGTTTTTTTGATAGTTTATCTTAGCTTGTTTGAGTTTCTTCTCTTTATTTTGTTTATAGTAGTCAGCCTGGTACTTGCGGTTGTCACTTGTAAAATCAAGCTCAATAACCACTATTAAACCTCCTTGATAGTGTTTTGGGGTCAATATCGATAAAGTAGTCTATACATATCATTTTGTAGCCTCAGAAAATTATAGTGTTGATTACAATAGGAATTGTAATATTACTCTATTTCGTTTTAAGTCTTTTTAGTTATTCCCATTGTTATCTGTATTTATCCCAGCTCTCACTCTTAATTTATTCCAGTAAGGCGAACGACAGCCAGAGCTAGCGCAGGTATTTGGCACTTTATCGCTTTTAGTCAGCCATTCATATCCGCATCTATTACATTTACAGTAATACCTGACTTTTGCGGGGAGAACTTTCATGCATTGGGGGTCAATCTCACTCATTTTTTATATTCACCACACATAGATAGTCTTAACAGTATTTATATCCATATGCACATGTTTAGTATATACGCAAAGTAGAATAGTTTAAAAAAGTAAACAGTAGGCATTATCTAAAAATTTAGACTTGCCTTAAGTTTAGAAGTAATATTCGTTTCAGCCTGGATTTAGCTGCCTCAAGGTTTGCTTCTATTGTACTTTGGCCTCTAAGCCCTAGACCTTCTTTAATGACATCCAATCCTGAAAGTGCATCGTCTATATCAGCAATAGCGCTACTAATTAATTTTATTTCCATTTCTTCCGTTATTGGTTTCATCATAGTGCCGCAACTCCTCAATTTTACCATCGGCTATTACGAACTCTTGATCAAGTCGTGTCACAGTGTAGGGATCTATAGTCAGCGTATCAAAGAAGCCACAGAGAAAATACGCAAATAACATTGCTGCAACGAGGGTGTCTAACCCAGGCATTGCGGTAAGAATCAATCAATAATCACTCCTGCATAGCTTACAGCTTTGTGCTGCATTGCATTGGATCCACTCTCAAAACGCTTGGAGGCCTGGTTAATAAGATCCAAGGCTTCTTCATAGCTGCATTCAATACTGCGCAGGTAGAGAGTTGAGTAGGGCTCATCCGTGTGTGCTGCAAAGGATACCTGCCTGTACTCAGGCGTGCCATCTTCTCCTTTTGATATTGTTACAATCTGAGTCGCACACATACACAGAGATATAACGGAAATTTCGTTTACCTTAGATACCAGGTTTTTGTATTTACTATCTTCTGCTTCTTTGCACAACCCCTTCGAATAAATTTTAGTTAAAAAGTTATTAATTAGGTCTTGAATTTCTGTGTCTTGCATTTTTACCGTCTCTTTGTTTTCTGGATATTTAGCTTTATATTATGGAAATTTATATAAAAAAAATTGAAGGATCATTCCTTCATCGTATAATTTACAGAGTGCTGGTACTTGATGTTTTTACCGAAATAGTTCCCTTTGCTGCTAGCGTTGTGGAATTCAGAGAACTTGAACTTTGGAACATTTATGTACGTGTACAGTTTGTCTCCGGAGGTAAACTGAACATGCAGGTTAAGGGTTTCTGGATTGTACATATACTTGCGAATAGAACTTGAGTCAGGGAACTGCCAGTCATTGTAGGCATCCTCAAGTGGATCTATTTTCGCGGGTCTACCTCTCTTTGCTTTTCTGTAGCCAATCCCAGCAGCACACATAATTTTCTTGAACTCTTTCTGATCAGCTAAGAGATCATAAATTTCCTGGGCCTGCTCCTCATCTTCAAGTCTGTTAATCCTCGCTGCTATGTTGTAGCAGACTTCAATGAAGTATTCTGCTAGTTCTTTCGCGGTCTCGATTGCGTATGAATAAAGTTCAGCCTTCTTCTCAGAAGCATCTTCAAGGTCAGCAATATTGACAGCCATTTTTACCATGGTGTCGGTGTCGTTGTTTAGCAGTGCATCAAAGGCTGTAGCTTTCATTACAAGTACAGCCTGGCTTTCGGGGGTACCAATTGCTATGGTTCTAGCGTTATTCATAAATTTTCCCAATTCTCCGGCATTAATCATTTTAGTTCAGCTCCTTAGTTACTTAACATACATACTAGGCATTTATTGTATATATAGTTTTCTGGAAAAAATACGGTAATATTGTGGATAAAAATTTATCTGGATTTTATTTTCGCTTCGCATGCTTCACAATTTGTCCCGCAAGCGCTGCATGTTTTTGTATTCCAATAACTGTAAATACAGTCACTGTCTGGACAGCATACTCCTTTTGATGATTTTATGCTCATTTCTTCACACACTGTTTGTAGCTCCTTCGCAAGTTTTATCTATACTTTAAATACGTAATTAGACAGTTGCTTGATCTATATTCATACTCTTTAAAGAGACTATAGTGCTTTTCACTCTCCCCATTAGAATTTGCGTACGTTGAGAGATTCCATCCAGCCATATTCAAGTCCTTCATAGAGCTTTCCCAGGCCCTCTGTGCAGGCTGCATACCTGGAGATAGAGTACAGTTTAGGCTTTTCTGTATCGCCTGGTCTGAGAGGTCTATAATGGCTTCTGAGAAGTTCTGTAAAGCTTTATAATCCTGGTCATGGTAAGCGGTTTCTATGCTTGAGGTATAAGAGGAAAGTCTATCTGCTTCAATGGTCGTATTAGAAACCCACTGTTTGTCTGCTTCAGTTACTGTATGATCAGAAATGGTGTCAGATTGAGGGGCTATGCACCCACTCAATAGGACTGCCAGTAGCACAAAAACAATCCCTGATTTGAACATTATCTTCGCCCCGACGTGTGTTTGATACTCTTTATTACAATCTTTTAAGTGTAGTTTCAGTTTTCCAGATCATCCAGGCCAGGCCAACAGTTAGTATCGCAGGAAGTGCGCCACATACTGCTTTAAATGGTGTCATGTGCCCCACAAAAATTAGGTATGGAATACCAAGTATTGCAGCTATTGCAAGCGTTTTTATTATAATGCTATAATTGAATTTCATAGTTTGTCAGTGTCTCCTAGTGGGTCTTCCTGCACCCCACAGTTGTTTGGTACGATATAGGAAATTCGGCCTTCTTCGTTAATGAGGACAGCGTTAGTATTTAGCTGCCCTATCTGATCTGCATTTACGTAATCAATTGTTTTCTTTTCTCCGAATTTAGTGACCATGAAAACTCTGTATTTGATCATATAATCATCTCGGCAAGTCGATTTATGTAATCTTTGAGCTTTGCAATGTTCTGAGTTTCCTGGCCGTCTGGATCTTCGGCATAGTTGTGCTGCCAGTATTTCTCATCATTCAGGACTCCGTGAACCTGCCAGAAGCAGTTAATGAAATTAAGATCCGTTCTACCGTCAGCCAGTGCGTGCTCAACTGCTCCAACCATGTTTCCTATGAATAGCTGGCCCACAAAGTCGTGATATCCAACATCAGCGATGCGCTGGACTTCTTTCTTCTGTGCTTCCTTAGAAATGTTAGACAGGTTTTTTAGTGCTGCATACTCAGGTATGCAGTTATTCATTATGTGAGACTTTACTTCAGTGTCCCAAAGGGTTACGAATTCTGGAGGAAATTCATTCATGCTTTGTCATCTCCTTATTTTGTAGCTTCAATTCTCAGTGTATCTTTTCTGAAGCCCTCAATAAGCACTACTCCCATTCTGAGAAGCTCTATAACTTCTGCTTTTGCGATATGCAAAATATGTTCTTCTCTGCATTCTTCGTTTGCAGGACAGTAGACAACCCTGTACATATCGGGAGTTACAATTCCAACTACAAGGATTGTAAAGTATTGACCACAAAAATTTAAACTGGCTTTTCCCACTGTGAGCAAATCATATAAAACTGCATCGTTTAGTTTTGCATTTATCATATTCAACCCTCGATAATAGTGCTTGCAGGTTATGGTTTTTCCAAAGCTTCAATTCTGGAAAGAGCTTCTTCGAGTTTAGTTTCAAGTGTTTCGATTCTGGCTGTGCATTGAATTATTACCAGGGCCATTACACTTGATCCAGAGGTCAGGGTTTTAACATTTGTCACGTCTATCTCTATGATAGCTGCAAGTGCTGTAATTGCAGCTTCCATTTCTTGGTTTGTCATCATTTGTGTCTAACACTCATTTATTCTCCTTACAGTAGAATATACTATGTATTCATTGTATAAATAATTTTCTGGATATTTCGGGATATATTATGGAAATAAAAATATAAGATTAGGTAAAAGCTTTTGTTTCCTCAACTTTGAATTTTTTAAGTTCGTTCTCTAATTGAATTGGAAGGGTTGCAGTATCAAACGGCTTGTTAATGAGCTTTGCATAGAGTGCAACTAGGAACCTGGTAAAGTCACCATGAGTAGCACTCAGGATATATTCAATAAACTTTAGTACTTCCGGAGTGTGCAGGTGCTGCATCCATATAATTATTCTGTAACAGGTGGTTATGTAAATTTTTCCATTAAATTTTGAGGCTTCATAAGCGCCCTGGATATAGGCATACATCTGGTATTCATCATCTTCCAGGCTTGCCAGTAGGAAGTAGGTCTGGCGCAACAGATCAAAATCTCGGTTGCGAAGTGCATCAAATGCTACAGCTTTTCCTATTAGTGCAGCTTGCTTGAATTCTCCTTTCAGATTAAGTTCAGTGGCTTTTTTAAGTAGTGCTTCTGCTTCTGTATTGTTAGTTTTACAATCTTCAAGTATGTCTACCATTATCAGTCCTCAAGATAGTGTTATCAGTTATTCGTAGTTACCTTGCTCCTTACTTAGGCTATAGTCGCCTTCCCAATCGATGTCGATCTTTTCACGCTCTCCTCTACCTGGTCTGCGGTCTTGAACTGGTGTTTCTTTTGCATCAAATAGTTTAGTGACTTCCAATACGGTTTCAAGCCTGGTTGCTGCATAGTCGTACTTTTCTTCTCTATCATAATCCTCATTCGCCTGGCTCACTTTCTCCTCAGCTCTGTCCTCATCGATCAGTTCCTGAATAAATGCCCTCAACTGTTTTATATCCATATTTTAAACCTCCATTTCTCTTATTTTAGAGCACTCCGAACCTATCTCTCCACTGTTTTACGTGCTCTTTGAACACTGGATAAATAGTTCCAGCATTGTTTATGTAATCTAGTGCTTGTTCTATGAGCCATCTTCCAGAAGCATTTTTATCATTAACATTGACATCACTGTGGTTGTTGCCTTCTTCAAAGTACCCGTTGACTTCGAATGTTTCAATAATTCCGTGATCTTTAAGTTGTATAATATCACATTCACTAAGTTTTTCAAGCCAGGTAACTACAGCTTCGATGTCACTGAAGTCTGGATAATTTTCACAGAGCAGTTTAAGCTTGCGTCTTTGAACATTTTTACGTTGTTCAAAATCTTCTTTGCGTTGTTTGTACCTTTCAGATTTTTGATACTCTTTCTCCCGCTTGTCCATTTCTGCATTGTAGTCGTGCAGAAGTGCTGTAGGATCATCAGAAGGGGTGACTGTGAGTTCATAGTCATTGAATGTAGCTTTTATAGTGCAGTTATTGGCAGTAGCTGCAGTATGCATGACTGCTATTACATGAGTTACTCTTTCTCCAAATGATGGTGTGTAAATCATATCTTCCATTAAGCTCATCTCCATGCTTTCTTATGTGTATCATACTATTCACTTATAGTATAAATAATTTTCTGGATATTCTCGATGATATTATGGAAATAAAAAAGAAAAAGGAAAGCCGTGTATTTAATTAGGCTTCCAGTAATAGTATTTGTTCGCTTCGAGTCTTCGTCTGAGTTTCTTTCTTATGTATAAGTGTCTTAATGCATCTGATGTTGCTTTTATTTCGCTCTCCCCAAGGCCCATTGCTTCAGCAACTTGCCTTCCAGTAACTTCTGTTTTAGCAGGTATGCTTTTATTCACATATTCCCAAACCATTGCAGCTTTACCGTTGGGTTTGTGAACCCTCCGGTTAGCCTTTCTTTCTCTGGTTGATGTGGTTCCTTTAGGTTTTGTAGTTTGTTCAACACGGGGCATCTCAGAGGCCTGTGATTGGAGCAGAACAAATGAACTGCCATCAAGTCTTTGATCAATATCATAGGTGTATTCCAGGAGGTGTGCTATGTCTTCCGACAATTCAATTATTTTTTCAGATACATCAGAGCCTTCTTGTAGAAATCTAAAAAACTGATCGTAATCAGACTTTACTGAAGGATCCAATGCTTCTATTTTCTGATCAAGTATTTGATTAAGCCTACCACATCTAGTTTTAAACTCTGCAGTATGGCCTTTATTTAGAAACCTATACATACCGACTAACTCAGCTTGAGTTTTCCGGCAATCTATAGGTTTGGCTGACGATGCACATATCTGGAAAGCTTGTGCTTTGTCCAGAATGTTCGTGAACTCTCGTTTGACTTCAATATCAAGGATCATCTTGTACTTACCCCTAGATCCTCAATATGTTCATAACCTATATATAAAGTATATACATTGTAAATGTTTATGTATATATATAAAATAAAAAAAGTATGAGGGTTTACAGGCCCTCTGATCTCTTCTTTTCAGATTCTTCAACTTTAAGGACATCTGCCCACTTGTAAGCGATTTTGTCTGGGAAGTTATTGACGTAACCGCCCACAACTAAATCTTCAAATTTCAGAAACTCTTTCAAGGTCTTCGAAGATTCAGTTACTAACATTCGCTCGAACACGCATTGCTTTTCACCGCTATAGTCTGTTTCAAATAATACCATAGTAATCATCAAATCCGTCTTTGTTTGCTCTCTCTCTAATCGTTGCGAAGTCTTCATCAATAAGAAGTTCACCGTCTTTGTACACGGTACGCAGAAGGTTCTGCCTTCCTCCTAGCTGGTTTTCTGGTATTGAAAAGGTGTATCCTTCACAAGTTACCAGGGCCTGTCGTCCGGCTTTAGAAGCCTTCCCTTTACCGGTTACAGGGCTTTTATTGATAGGGGTTCTTATCTCATTGTCTACCTTCTCATTAACTTTGAATGCAAGGGAAACCATGTCTCTACGCACTTCTTGGAGCATAGCAGATCCCATTCCGAAAGCAATGTTTTCTGCTGCAATATCATTGCACATCAGGAAATACAGTACTTGATCTATGGTTTTTGGATTAAGCCCATCTCCCCAGATTAGTCTTATACAGTCGGGCAGCAGTTTGTATCCGGTGCTGGTTACAGTATACCCAAAGTATTTCATAAGTTTATTTAGGCAGGCAAGCGACACATCTTCCGGATTCCCAGAGTCAGGGCGAACAACTAAGCGTCCACCACTGTTCACTACTCTGTCTTTGAACTTAGTTCCCCAGGTATCTATGGCCCGATAGATGTCGTAAGAATCACTTACGCAAGCTACCACACTTCCTGGGTGCAGGTACATATCAAGGACATTTTCAAATGCCTGATCTTCATTTTCCTTGCCCCAGGAAGTGATGACTGCGTGATTAGACGCAGGAATCGAGAATCCTGCCATGTCCTCATGATAATAGTCTCTAATTAGATCACATGCAGGGAAAGTATCAGTTCCCATAAAATTGGTCAGGTGTGCCGCACCGCCTATTGCAGCCTGCTCTTCACAGCTACAGCCTCTATACCCAAAGTCGTGAAGCATGAAAGGTAAAACTTCAGGAATGTGCTCACATCCAGTGTCTTCCAGATATTTCTGGAGCATGAATTTGTTTCTCTTATCCCTGGTAGCTACTGATATTGGGTACCAGATTTGATCGAATGAAGTCTCAAGCCAGGTAGGGAGCCATGCACATTCCGGATCAGTACTGCGTATCTGTAGCAGTACATTATCCTTGGGAATCCAGGAACCTTCTGGAACAGCTTGGATTTCGATGGGCCAATATCCGAGATCTTGTATTCTTTCCCAACCCTGCCTGTTAAAAGGTTCACCGTGTTTGCTCCACCGAGCTTCTGCGTAGTCCAGGTCAAATTTAGCTGGATCTTGTTTCATTAATCTTTTCTTAATTATGTATTGTAGGCCAAAGAAACTCAAGTTTTCGAAGTCGCTATTGGCCCTACACTCTGCATAACCTGAAGCTTCGGTCATTCCAGGGGGATACATTCCGAAGTGGCTTACATTGTACGAATCGGTTTGAAAAACCATATCATTCATCTCCTTTAGAATTTATAAGATTTAGCTGATGCAATTCCTTTTTTAAACAGTCTATTGGATTCTCGCACCTGATCATCAAACTCTTTTCGACTCAGGCGGTGCGGGAATATTGTATTTCCAATTCTTTCCATATAAAACCTTGGAGGGTTTATAGGGTACTTCTTGCTCTTGTTTGTAATTAGGTAGTACCTGTCTTCGATTACCCCTTTTTCAGTATTGAAGTATCCATAGACCTGATCATACTTAGGCAGTCCATTAAATTTAAGAACTCCAAAGCATCTTTCAGGGCTTAGAGACGCTGCAAGATATTTTAAGCATTCAAGTTCCAGGGAAGTAAATGTTTTTTCAGAAACTTCAAGGAACATCTGCATCTCCGGAAGCCAAAACGTTGGAATGTGTTCTATGCCATTTGGTAGCAAAAAGAATTCTTGTCGATATTCCCAGGCTACTCCGGTTACATCCAGAAATACTGCAACTTTAGCGTCTGCAATTTCTTTAAATGTAACTCCATTGTATACGGTTTTATCCATTCTAATTCTCCTCAAATCCAGTGCATCCCAGATATAACAGTCCATCTTTTTGGATTCCGACATTGGGAATATCTTTTATAATTCTGACATCGAAAGGTCTAACAACCCAATGGTACCCATTGCGCGTTTCCTGTTCAATAAGCACGGGGCCTGAGTAAGGAAGTACGGTTTTAGCAAGAATTGCCCTTATTTCTGGATCTTTAGTGTCAATATCCAGCATAAAATACTTTGTACCTCGCGCTTTTGGATTCATGCAGCAGGAATACCAGACTTGATCTAGTGATCTTGCAGCTTCTTTAAATGTTTTCTTACCTCTCCTTGCCTCTTTATTGTAAGCAGCAAGTTTATCAGACATGATGTCTAGAGCATTCAACGTATTTCTGGAATTTACTGAAACATAAATATACATTTTCAGCTCTTTATCACCGCATAAGTCAAACATTTCTCTTACTTTTCTATCATAATCTTTAAGTTCTTTTATGGGTTCCCTGATGAATATTCGCTGATCTTTGTTCATACCAGGGTTGTTTTTTGGCCTTGCTAAACCAAAGATAAAGTAAATATTATCTTCATCAAAGCGCATTAGATCTTTGAATTCCAAGTGCTTTACACCTCCTTTCATGTAATGCCAGTCCAAAGGCTTCCCCTTCGGGTGTGTTCTCAGGCATGTCCTTTCCGGTGATCGAAGTTATTGCATTCATATCCTCAATCATTTGAGTTAGATCGAATAGAGTATCATCAGTCGGTCTGTCTGCATACACAACGCTGCTGAAGCCTTCTAATCCTCGGCATGTCTTGTTTATCCTGAGTAGCATTCTTACTTTGCTGCCTCGCTTCATCTCAGCATACTTATGTGCTCGCATGTGATCAAAGGCAACTGCTTTAGTATATTTTCTAAGACCCTTAGGCATCCAGGTTAAGCCTTCTATAATGTCGCAACTCCTAAGCTCATGACCGTTGTGATGTGGAAGCACATCTCTGGGGGTATTTCCTTTTCCTGCATCATGGTAAAGTGCGGCAACCCTGTCATAGAGGTTACTTGTAAGCACACAGCAGGTTTTTAACACTGCAATCGTGTGCTCCCAGGCATCTCCGTCATGGTGATTCATTTGATAAACACCATCAAGAGCACTAAGCTCAGGGAACGCAACATCAAGTACGTTTGCAGTTCTAAGCGTTTCAAAGAAGACCCAGGGAGATTTACCTTCCATAGCTCTTTTAAATTCTTTGAACTTCAGATTATCGTTGATGGTAGGGATTTCTGATTTAAGCATGAATGTATATCTGATGATCTTGGAAGTGGGTCTGAAATCAAACTCAGCAGCAAACCTAGCAGCCCTGAGAGCTCGCACGGGATCTTCTAGGAATGCTTCGGAGGTAGGTCTAACCATTTTATCTGCAATGTCGTCAGCGCCTCCGTAAGGATCTATCAGCTCACCTGTGAGGATGTCTACAGCCATTGCATTAAAAGTTAAATCTCTCCGGAGAAGATCAAGTTCAATAGTTATCCCAGGATTTGCGTTAATTTCAAATCCTTTGTAACCTATTCCAGTCTTCTTCTCAGTTCTTGCAAAGGCAATTTCAGCACCATCTACCACGAACACTGGAAAATGCTTTCCTTGAAGTCTTGCTTTGGGAAATATTTCCATGAACTGTTCAATTGTGAGGCCAGTTACGCAAAGATCAACATCATGTACGGGCCTCTGCATTATATAATCTCGGACTGCACCTCCTACAATATAGAGTCTACCACCCTTGTTACTAATCAACTGTGCGTGTGAATTGTATTTTTTCAAAATAGTGTCCATCTTTAAACCCCAAGTTGAGCCAATTTTGTATTCATCTTACGTATCCGACATTCTTTTTGGATTTTAAGTACTTCTAAATTCGGAATAAATGTAACATCAGAGTGCTCATTGTAGTACTCAATCCACTGCATTTTCAGGCCGTAGTCCAGTAGCTCCTCTTTGTTGTTAATTCTTTTTACTTTTATTTGATCTGTTGCAATCTTATGACTTTTTATGAAGTTTTTAAACAATTCTCCAAAGAATGGAGGGTTGTTATGTACTGTAAAGCCTTCAGGAGCTTCGATATCAATAGCATTGAAGAATGCTTTTTTAACATCCTTTTTATGGAAATAAGCTTTTCTTTCTCCAAGCAACCTTGCTAATGGGATTGTATCATAGTCATCCGTATCTGTAACTATTTTTAGAAAGTAGCTTCCATTCTCGATATTTACTTGAATATTCAATACTCCAATATTTAGTAAGTTTCTACCGCTATCAGTAAATATTAAGCATGAATAAATTATTTCAAAATCCTTAGGAGCAAGTAGAGCACCGTCACTATAATACTGGAGGATCCTTTCTACGTATTTTCTGGCTTCTTGAGCGTCTTTAAAGCACGTTCCACGCAGATATACTGGCTGATTAAAGGTATCACCATTGCTGGCTAGTATAGTCTCAAGTTTCTGGTTAATTAAATCTTTTCCAGTATCAGTAAGTACATACAAAGTTCTGCCCTGGAAGGGTTTTACATCAACTATATCCAGGTTGGTGAGCCCTTTGACCACTTGCTTTAGCACATTATATTCAATTTCAGTAGCTTCCTCGAGCTCTCCAAAATACATCAAGTTTTCGCCTAAAGTGCTTATCACCTTGGATTCGTATTTGGTAAGGTCTTTATAATGCATGTAATCTACCTCGCTTAGAACAGTGTCGTCTGAATGTGGTTCTTTTTATGTTCCCAACCTAGACCTTTGAATACCATCTCTGCAATTACTTCTTTATCAGTGCACGCTCTCCTTGCCAGGGCAATCAAATCTTGATTTTCAGTAAGATACCAAAGAATCTCACCGTGACATTTCTTTTTTGGATAGCACCAACACGCATAGGTTTTTCCTTCAAGACGTGGTATACCTTTGAGAAGTTTTTCATTACGCAGTAGGTAGAGTGTATACTTCCATAAGACATCAATACGTGCGTTCTCATCATCAGGATTTTCTAATTTGTATGGGTTTCCCCATCTTGATTTTCTGTCTATTCTGACATGTTTTTTCCGATTAAAGTCAACATTGTGCATATCGATTATTTGTGGGGGCATAATAATCACTAAGCTTATTCTTTTGCATTTTTGTATACTTTCAAATCATCCTTTTCTATTTTAGATATCAATGCTTTTGCAGGGTGAACCCCTGCACGATTGGCTATTGCGATTAATAGAAAGAAAACATCACCGAGCTCATCTTCTAGATTGTGTTTTTCAGTTTTAGAATGAATCCTCATACCTATTAATACTCGAATAGCTTTAACCAGCTCACCGACTTCTTCCATTAATAAAAAACACTTTGTTTTGATATCATCTCCTATGTGGCCTTTTTTTATCTCAGCTTCAGTCACACGTTTCTGTAATTCAGATACCGTCACCATGTCGTAGTTGGGTTCCATTGTTTAACTCCAGAATAATCTGGTTTATTTTTGAGACTACACTAGATCTTGTTGTGCCTAAGTCAACTGTTTGTTGTTGTAGGTCAATTATTTGCGCTGAAAGTTCAGCGTTTTGTTCAAGCAATTTGTTAAGTTCATTTTGTTTTCTTTCGAGCAGCGTTTTGTTTGGGGGCTTGCTCAGTTTTGGTTCCATTGTCTACCTCCATTTTAAGAAAAACGTATGTTACTGTCTTACACCCAGCTAAATTTTTATCAATATAAACATCTCCAGATGCGTTAATCTCACCGAATACTTCAGCTAGTAACGTTTTTCTATCGTGAGATACTGTACCAGGTGTATTTGGTTTAAACTGTGTTATCTGATATTTCCTTCTTCTTCCCATGTAGTTTCCCCCATTAATACAAGTTATCAATTCTGTCCCAGAAGTCAAGGATCTGATCTTCTGCAGCATCGTAAGGAACTCTAGGTTCTTCTTCTTTTTCAGGCATGTTAATCATCCTCATTGGCCATTTGATTACTTATTCTTCCCATAAAGCCTGGGCCATTAAATCTACATGAACTACCACAGCTACACGCTGAACAAGAGCATGTTACAATTCCGTTTGTTATTACTTCTGCCATAGTCTCTCCTTGCACTTTAGTAATGCTGTAATCTCTAATATGCTCTCTATAGTATTTATAGTTTTCTGGATAAACCGGCCTTTATTATGGAATAGATCTGTTTATATATTTTGAGAT
>Ga0265294_10004489_pt1 | contig 17438 bp, 13 predicted proteins | sample MunlanPumphouse3_FD_192504 | JGI IMG/M metagenome (GOLD analysis project Ga0265294, IMG submission 192504) | Groundwater microbial communities from a municipal landfill in Southern Ontario, Canada - Pumphouse #3 | ecosystem: Environmental > Aquatic > Deep subsurface > Groundwater | place...
ATCGGCGTGCCGGAGAAGTCCCAGTTTTCGCGTATTCTGTTTTCAATGAATCGTTTATAGGGTTCCTTGATCCATTGCGGCAGGTTACAGAAAAAGAGGAACGAAGGAACCTGTGTATGGGGCAATTGTGTGATGTACTTGATCTTGATATATTTTCCCTTGTTGGCCGGCGGGGGCGTTCGTTCGATGATGGGCAGCAGCACCTCATTGAGCTTACTGGTCGGTACCTTTCGCGTTTTATTGAGGTAGACCTCTTTTGCCAGATCCATCACCTTGAGGATCCGTTGCCTGGTGAGTGCCGAGCCAAAGATGATGGGGAAATCGGAGAAGGGAGCCAGTCGCTGCCGGATAGCATTCTCGAACGTTTTGATCACGATGTTGTCTTTCTCTTCCACCAGATCCCATTTGTTGACAAAGACGACCAGTCCCTTGCGGTTTTTCTGGATCAGGGAGAAGATATTGAGATCCTGGCTCTCGATGCCGCGTGTGGCATCAATCATCAGGATGCAGACATCGGCATTCTCGATCACCCGGATGGAACGGATCACCGAGAAATACTCCAGGTCTTCGTTCACCTTTCCCTTCTTGCGGATCCCGGCCGTATCAATCAGATAGAAATCCATGCCGAACTTATTGTATCGCAGAAAGAGGGAATCACGCGTGGTACCGGCGATATCGGTTACAATGCTCCGCTCCTCCCCTATCAGTGCATTGATGATGGACGATTTACCGGCATTGGGACGCCCCACCACTGCAAATTTGGGGATATCGTCCAGTGCTTCCTCATCGTTGTTTCCCGTAAAAAGAGTAAGGATATGGTCGAGCAGATCGCCTGTGCCAGAACCATTGATGGAGGATACGCTGAAGGGATCCCCCAGGCCCAGTGCGTAAAACTCGGCAGCCTGATGGCCGAGGTCAAAGTTGTCCGATTTGTTGGAGACCACCACGACCGGTTTTCCCGATCGGCGCAACATCCGGGCAACGCCGGTATCGAGATCGGTCAGTCCGTTCATCACATCCACCACAAACAGGATCACATCCGCTTCATCCATCGCGATGCGCACCTGCTTGTTGATCTCATCTTCCATCACATCATCGGAGTTAAGCACCCACCCGCCGGTATCGACCAGCGAAAACTCCTGCCCGTTCCAGTTCACCTTGCCGTACTGACGATCACGGGTGGTGCCGGCGGTTTCTGTCACAATGGCCTGTCGGCTCTGTGTCAGTCGGTTAAAAAGGGTGGATTTACCCACATTGGGACGTCCCACGATCGCTACTAAGTTTTGCATATGTTTTTTAAATTAGCAGATTGACTGATTGAACGATTGATCGGCGATCACCTCACCGCATCATCAGATCCTTGCATTTCCAGCTTCCAATTTTCCAATCAATCCAGTTTATATCCGAACGTACGGAGCAGGTTGTCCCGGTTGCGCCAGTCCTTCTCCACCTTCACATACAGTTGCAGGAAGATTTTTTTCTCAAAGAACCGTTCAATATCCTTGCGGGCCATCGTTCCCAGTTTCTTCAACGACTCCCCCTTATGCCCGATCACGATTCCTTTTTGGGTATCGCGCTCCACCAGGATGATGGCTCTGATCCGAATGAGTTCCTTTTCTTCGAGAAACTCCTCCACGATTGCCTCAATGGCATAGGGTACCTCCTTTTGGTAGAGCAGGAGCGCTTTTTCGCGGATGATCTCCGCCACAAAGAAACGCGCCGGCTTGTCGGTCAGGGCATCCTTCTCAAAGTAGGGCGGCGAGTCGGGCAACAGCTCCAGAACTCGTTTCTGCACGAGATCCACACTGAAATTGTTCAGCGCCGAGATGGGATAAATCTCTGCCCTGGGCAACAAAGCCTGCCAGTGCAGCACCAACTGTTCCAGCTCCTCCTGAGTAGTCCGGTCGATCTTATTGATCAGCAGCAACAGCGGCAGCTCCAGCTGCTGCACTTTGGCGAGGAACACATCGTTTTTGTCCACCGTCTCCACCACATCGGTCACGTAGAGCAACACATCGGCATCCTGCAAAGCCGACAGGGAAAAAGCGAGCATCTGTTCCTGCAACTTGTAGTTGGGGCGCAGCACGCCCGGTGTATCGGAATAGACCACCTGATACTCCGGACTGTTCACGATGCCGAGGATCCGGTGACGGGTGGTCTGTGCTTTGGCGGTGATGATCGAGATCTTCTCCCCCACTAGACGGTTCATCAGGGTGGATTTTCCCACATTGGGATTTCCCACGATATTCACAAAACCGGAACGATGTTTCTTCTGTTCCATTATTGGATTTTTTCTGCGGATTTGTTTCCGTCGTAGCCCCATTTCAGATAAACGCTTCCCCAGGAAAAGCCGGCACCGAAAGTGGTCAGGATCACGTTATCGCCCTTTCGCAACCGCGATTCCCACTCCCACAGGCAAAGAGGGATTGTTCCCGCGCTGGTGTTGCCGTACCGTTCAATGTTAACCATCACCTTCTCGTGGGGTACACCCGCACGTTCTACGGTAGCATCAATGATCCGCTTATTCGCCTGGTGCGGTACCAGCCAATCCACATCCTCTGCCGTCAGGTTGTTCCGTTTCATGATGTCTACCGACACTTCAGCCATTCGGGAGACCGCATACCTGAACACCACCTTGCCATCCTGGTGGATGGTATGCTCGTTCTTATCGACCGTCTCATGACTGGCTGGGAACTTGCTTCCACCCGCTTTCATATGTAACGATTTGTATCCTATCCCATCGGAATGCAGTTCTGCATCGATGATCCCGATCTGCTCTTCCGTCGGTTCGATCAGCACGGCTCCCACACCGTCACCGAAAAGAGGACAGGTCGTCCGGTCATGATAGTTGGTGACAGACGACATCTTGTCGCCAGCCAGGAGAATGATCTTTTTGTACTTGCCGGTTTTGATCAGTCCGTTGCAGATCTCCAGCCCGTAGATGAATCCGGAACAGGCAACCTCCATATCGAAACAGAAGGCATGCTTGATCCGGTTATTTTCAGCTACGATAGATGCAGCAGAGGGAAACAAATGATCGGGAGTCGAAGTGGCAAAGATCACCGCGTCCACCTCATCGGGAGCCGTACCGGTCTTCGTCAGCAACTGTTTTACTGCCGCTGTTCCCATTACCGACACCCCCTGTTGTTCTCCTTTCAGGATTCTTCGCTCTTTAATTCCCACACGAGTCATGATCCACTCATCGGTGGTATCAACGATTGAAGAGAGTTCTTCATTGGTGAGAATATAATCCGGCACGCTGGCCGCGATCCCGGTTATCACGGCATTGAATTGTTTCATCGTCGTATTGGTTTGTTTCCAGAATAAAAAACCCCGAACAACGATCACGTCATTTCAGGGTTATTTCTCATGTATCGCTATAGATTCCTTATGCGGACACTTCTTTTTCAATTGCCAGCTTGCCTCTATAATACCCGCATTCACCACACACGGTATGGTAAATGTGCCATGCGCCGCAATTGGGGCAGATAGCCATGGTAGGTAGTTTCGCATGATCGTGCGATCTTCTTTTTCCTTGTCTTTCAGAAGATTGTCTTCTTTTTGGATGTGCCATTTGATTATTTAATTTTTACTGTTTATATCAATGAATTATCTTCAAAATTCAGTCCTTTCAGAGCTTCCCATCGGGGGTCACCTGACTGGGGATCCTCCTCATCGGAGAAGTCCTCCTCCTCCGCCTCATCATCCTCACCCTCTTCATCAGTGCTGACAGCCCTATGTTTGCGTAACTTTGCCGATACAGCCCGGTTGCATTCGCCTGCAGGGTGCACATGCTTGATGGGAATGGTCAGTGCAATAAATTCATATAAAAACCAGGCGATGTTGATCTCCCCCTCCTCTTCGGGGATGACCACGATCTCATCGCTCTCCTCGGAATACTCTTTCCCGAACTTCACGATCAGCCGGTTCTTTGCATCCACCACCTGATCCATATCGTCGAGACAACGCGTGCAGGGCACCTGCACCACACCTTTCAGATCAAAATTAAACTCGAAGGCGGATGTGGTTCGCTTCACGGTCACCTTCACGGTCACCTTTCCTTTCCGCACTTCATCGCCATCAATGGCTTCGAAGAATTTCCGATCCAGTTCATACACATAGGTATGGACTCCGGCGGAAAGGTTTTTCAGGGAAATATTGTACAAACTGAACTTTGCCACGTTCTTCCTCAAAATAAAGCGGTGCAAAGATAGTAAATTTTTCTTTACACGGTCTGTTTGAATGATATTTATTTATCAGCGGTCAGCTTTCAGCAATCAGCTTTCAGCGGCCTGCGGCTTTCCGGACGATACGTTGCATCTCGTCGAAATGTTCTTCCAAGCTCTGCAAGAGCTTGAACTGAGCTTTGGTACGCACCAGGTTGTGATCGGGATAAGCAATCTTGTAATAAGTATCGCCGTCGAGGTAATCGGTGAAGAACCGTACGGTCTGCATATAGGTCAGCAGCTTTGCCCCGAACGCGAGGAGCCCGATCTCCGCATCAGTCAAAAAGGAGGCGGCATTCTGCAGATATCCTTTGGCATATCCTTCAAAGATAGCCAGGTCCACCGACACGTTGTCCAGGTTTCTGTCATCTTCCGCACCGGTATTGGCGCCGCTTCGGATAAAATCGCCGAAGTCGGAAAGCACGTACCCCGGCATCACGGTGTCCAGGTCCACTACGCAGAGCACCCGATCCTTCTCATCAAACAGGATATTGTTCACCTTGGTATCGCAATGGTTCGTCCGTTTGGGCAGCAACCCCTCGCGATGCATTCTTTCCGCCTTGCACATCTCATCCGCCCGTAGTTCGATTTCATTCGCCAGATCGGCAACCTGAGCGAGGCGACCGGCTTTGTTTGCTTTCACCGATGCGCGGAAAGTGTGCAGCCGTACTTCCATGTTGTGGAAATCGGGGATGGTTTCAAAGAGAGGCTCACCCGGCAGATCGGCCAGCATCTGCTGAAACTCGCCAAAAGCCTGGCCGGCACGAAAGGCCAGCTCCGGGTTGATCTCATCATAGCTCTTACTGCCGGCGATAAAATCCATCATCCGCCAGTAGTCGCCCTTGTTATCTTTCAAAAAAAGCGCACTCTCCTCTGTCGGCACCAGTGTAAGCACCTTTCGGTCGATATCTGCAACGCCTCTCTCCTGCAGTTTGTTGCGAATATGACCGGTCACCCTGCAAATATTGCGCTGCAGTTCCGGGACATTTTGAAAAATATGATGGTTGATGCGTTGTAATACATACTCTTTGCCCATTGACTTCACCTTAAAAGAGTCATTGATATGACCTTTACCCAGAGGTTCAATGGAGAGGTTTTCATTCTCCCCGATAAAATGGGAGACGATTAGGTTCAATCGGTTCTGCTCGTTCATTGTATTTGTTTTATGTGCGTAAAATCAGAGATCATATGGCCGGCGATCACTCCAGCAGGAGCATTCCAAAAAATTGGGGGACATGGAAATCAGGGGTTGGCAGATCGATGGGGCTCCAACTGAGATAATGCGGTTCTTCTGTTTCATCGCCGCATTTGTAAAAGTTTGCCCGTATGCTCTGTCCGGAAAGTGATTCATCGACAGCAAAGCCCATTGCTCTTTTGGGTATTTCGAGATAGAGCAACCAGTCGGTCACCTGCCGATTGCTTTCATAGTGCGGGGTAACAACACTGCGTCTGACAATATCACGCATCACACCGCTCAGCTTTTCTGCCCTTTCCCTGGTTTCGTGATGTGACGCCAGCAGAGCACCGAGGATGTTGCACTCGAAATTGCGATAGGTATTCTCCCCCTCCCTTTGCATAAAAAACTCCACGCAGCTGTCCTGCCATACCGGGGCAAAGTCGTCGGTGTTCACAGCCCGTACCCGTTCACCCCGGACGCTGTAACAAAGATAAAGCTGCTCACCATCGTGTGCCACGCTGACAGTGACCGGCAGCAATTTTGGGAACTGCTCTTTCCAGTTTACCTGGTCGATAGGCGCTTTGGCTCCCTCTTCAAGCAGCATCTTCATCTTATCGAACACCGTTTCGCATGGGGAGATGTTCCGGTTAGGCACGTGCAGTGTATTCATTCTATGCGATTGAAACAATTTGTTTTTCCCCCAAAGATATTCTTTTTCGCGAAAATGTGCAAAATAATATTTCCAAAACTGAACAACCCCTGATGTCATCCTTCCAGAACCGTGAAGGCGTAAGGCCATCAAAGCCCGTCAGCCTGTATGTGCGAAGTTTATCGAGCACAAAAAATGAATTTTTTCAAAACGACTTTGTTTTTCAAATAAATTCAAGTACATTTGTTTTTATATTTAAGCTCACTTAATTTTATAATCGATCATTATTATGTCCGTTTCGACTGAAAATTTTGTAAAGACTATTTTTATCCAAAAGCGTCACCCGAAGGCTGACACCAGGATCAGTACAATAGCAGGGTTGCTGCATATCACCAATGCAGCAGCTACTGATATGGCAAGGAAGCTGGGCGCAAAAGAGCTTGTGCATTATGCGAAGTACAATCCCCTGCATCTCACATCGAAAGGAGAAGAACTGGCTCAGAATGTAATCCGAAAGCACAGACTTTGGGAAACGTTTTTATATCAAATACTGAATCTTTCGCTTCTTGAAATACACCGGGAAGCGGAAAATCTGGAGCATCTCACTTCCGATTTTCTGGCAGACAAGATGGCCGATTACCTGGGCTATCCTACTACCGACCCGCATGGAGACCCTATTCCGTGTATGAATAATCACCTGACATCCGACCCAAAAGGAAGGGTCCTTTCAGATACCCCTGCCGGCAGCAATTATGTCATCACCCGGTTGTTCAGTTCCGATGAAGATTTTTTTCATTTTTGTACGGCCAATCAGCTGGAAATAGGGAGTGTCATTGCAGTTGAACAACAGTATAGCGGGAAAAAGATAACACAAATACGAACCCACAACAGGACATTGTTGCTGCACAAAGAGTTCACGGATTTTATTTATGTGGAAGAGACACCGACATAGTACCGGGGTAACAACCATCCCTTCCGGCGCTCCAAAAAGAAGACAGCTTTCAAACGAAAAAAGATGCAAAACATGATACAAGCAGAGGTATTATCTGCCCTTCCGATCGGCGAACAGGCAGAAGTATCGGGTATCTCCCCAAAATGCAGAGGGCAACAGCGACGCCGTTTCATGGATTTAGGCATCATCCCCGGAAGCATCATTTCTGCAGTGATGAAAAGCGCATCGGGCAACCTGATTGGATATCGGGTAATGGGGACAACCATCGGGATCAGAAAAGAGCAAGCCGGCCAGATATTTATCAAGCGAAAAAAAGAGAAAAATGAAGCCCCACAATCATTGTGCTAATTGCCAGATCCATCACAGAACAAATATGATCAGGCTGGGATTAAATCCGGCCGACACAGCTTATGTAATTGCATTAGCCGGAAATCCCAACACGGGGAAAAGCACGGTATTTAACAATCTTACGGGGCTGCGTCAGCACACCGGGAATTGGCCTGGCAAAACAGTTGCAAGGGCTGAGGGAGGATTTATGTACAACACAAAACCATATAAAGTCGTGGATCTTCCTGGCACCTATTCTTTATTGTCCACCAGTACGGACGAAGAAATTGCCCGCGATTTTATTTTATTCGGCAAACCGGATGTAACGGTGATCGTGGCAGATGCCACCCGACTTGAACGGAACCTTAACTTGGTATTACAAATACTGGCAATTACAGATAAAGCTGTTCTTTGCATCAACTTGATGGATGAAGCAAAACGAAACCATATCGAAATCGATGTCCGCACCCTTTCCAAAGAATTAGGAATCCCCTCCGTTCCTGTTTCTGCACGGAAAAAAGAAGGGACCGACAAACTGCTGCAGGCAATCGAGGAGGTCGCCACCGGCACCTATCTTTGCAGCCCTCCTAAGATAAAGAGTCATTCAAAAAAACTGAACCAGGCCATTGAAACCTTGTCGAAGAAAATAGAAAAGATTTACCCGAACCTGCCCAATGCAGATTGGGTAGCCATGCGCCTGCTTGAAGGGGACAACAGCGTCATGAAGGCTGTTCGTTCGGGAGCAATCGGCAATTTGCATACAGAAGGGCCGTCAATTCTAAAACAACCCGGGCAAAGATGATACAAGCAGAGAGAATATTGAAAGGGGAAGAAATTATCACAGCGGCCAACATAGCACGCTGGGAACTGGAACCTGATTTTCATGACTCCATCATTGAGTCTGTTTATGAAGAGGCCGCACGCATTGCGAAGAAAAGTGTCAAACAACAGGGCGAAAAAGAAGCCTATTATTTTGATCTCAAAATAGATAAAATTGTAACCAGTAAGTGGCTTGGCTTCCCGATCATGCTACTACTGCTTGCCTTCGTATTTTGGCTGACCATTGCCGGGGCAAACTATCCGTCTCAATTTCTCTCGTCGTTCTTGATTGACACCATTCATCCGACACTCAAAGGACTGTCCGCATCAATCAATTTACCCTGGTGGATAGATGGTGTATTGATTGATGGGGCCTACCTGTCGATGGCATGGGTAATCTCCGTGATGTTGCCCCCCATGGCTATTTTTTTCCCGATGTTCACCCTGCTGGAAGATTTGGGGTACCTGCCGAGAGTTGCTTTTAATATGGACAATCTTTTTCGGAAAGCAGGCGCCCACGGCAAACAAGCCTTAACCATGAGCATGGGGTTTGGCTGCAATGCTGCCGGAGTGGTGGCGGCAAGGGTCATTGACAGTCCGCGGGAACGGTTAATAGCCATCATCACCAATAACTTTTCACTTTGCAACGGCCGCTGGCCGACGCAAATTCTGATCGCAACCATTTTTATCGGGGGACTGGTTCCCGACAGCCTGGCGGGACTGGCATCGGCCGCTTCAGTGGTTTTTATCGCATTATTAGGTATTTTCTTCAGCCTGATTGTTTCCTGGGGGTTGAGCAAAACAATTTTGAAAGGCGAAGCCTCAACGTTTAGCCTGGAGCTGCCCCCCTATCGTCCCCCGCGGATTTTACAAACCTTATACACCTCCCTGATCGACCGCACACTGATTGTGCTCTGGCGAGCAGTCGTTTTTGCCGTTCCTGCCGGAATAGTGATCTGGCTGACCGCGAACATACACATTGGTGATCTGAGCGTAGCAGAACATTTTATAGAATGGGCCGATCCTTTTGCCTTTCTTTTCGGATTAAACGGGGTGATCCTCTTGGCCTATATCATCGCGATCCCCGCAAATGAAATTGTCATTCCCACCATCCTGATGCTCACTGTTCTGAGTGCGAATATCGCGGGAGTCGGAGCAGGTTCAGGGGTTATGTTCGAGCTGAACTCCGTTTCCGACACCGCAGATATTCTTCATGCCGGAGGGTGGACTTTATTGACGGGAATCAATTTAATGCTTTTCAGCCTGCTGCATAACCCGTGTTCTACCACCATCATGACCATCTATAAAGAGACTAGGAGCACCAAGTGGACGTTGGTTGCTTCCTTCCTGCCCATTCTCTTAGGGCTGGCCGTGACGTTCCTCACTACGCAAATCTGGCATTTCATTGATCCGGCAGGATAAACAGAGCCACAACAACAGCGTGAAGTGAAACTCTGTATTCACTCCGTGCGACACACTTCATCAAAAAAACCCACTACTCGCGGGTTTTTTTGATAAATACAGCTTGTTTTTTGCTTAGAAAATATATCTCAATCCTACCTGCATCGACCAGGTGCTGCCAAACGAAAATCTATCCCTGAAGGGTGACGTGGGCAAAACGGTTTTCCCTTCTTCGTTTCTGACCGTATTCATCTGAACCGTGGGAACACCATTCACTACCGGTACGGGATCCCATCTGTTTTTCTTGGAATTCCACACCTCTTCTCTTTTCAGGATGCCATAAGCGTAATTGTTTCCCAGATTCAGGTCTTTCAACAGTCCCCAATCTTTATTTAACAGATTGCCCACATTAAGAATATCCAATGTCATCTGAAAATTATGGGTTTTTCCTCCTGTATGAATATAAAAATCCTGCATAAATTTAAAATCCCATCTGTTCAGCCAGGGCATTAAGCCGGCATTTCGTTTTACATATCCTCCGCGGGCATCTTTCAGCACTTTGTGCGACTCAACAAAGGAATCGAATGCGGCAGCTTGTTGTGCGGCCGTAAAGATGACCTCTCCCTCCTTGTTCAGGATGTCTGCAAATTTCAGCTCACTGACATTCTCCGGCACATACAATAAGTCCATTGAGACCCCATCCTGGTTAAAATCATTGGAATAGGTATACGCAAAGCGACCTTGATTAGCTCCGTTATAAAACAGTGAAAAGGTTGAAGCGAAGTTACGGGCATAAGCAATTCTGTAGGATACATTCCCAACAACCCTGTGCGGAACGGCAAATTGAGAGTAACCCATTAACTGTTCATTAGGATCGTTGATGCTGTAATTGTTAGACCAAGCCGAATTTGCCGACGATCCCGGATTGCCGGTAATATCTTTCGCATTGAAATAAGTATAAAATAAAGAGCCACTAAATCCTGCCGTTTCCTGTAAGGTAACTCCTACAGTTGCGGTAGTAGAATAACCTTTGTCCGTGTTCGTAAGAACCGGAATAATACTTCCGGTCGCACCATTATATTTTGCGTCGCCCGAACTGCCCCATAAATCACGATCATCCTTTCCATAAGCCATTTTAGCGGTAGCGGGCTTTCTGTTCGCATTAAACTGATAAATAGCATTGATATCTTTTGAATAAATGAAATCGGCTGTGGTGATGAGTGGCGTCCCGGGTATTTTCCAGTCCAGACCCAGACTTGACCTCCATACAGAAGGCATTTTGAAATCGCGTGCAACCACGGCAAAACTACCCGGGGCAGCTGTTGGATTAGGCGGGAAATCCCCCGGCAATTTTTTCACCCAATACATCGGATCCTTATTAAAGCTGGTAATCTTAGCCAAAGTTGCGCTACCTACGGGTTCAAAGGTGTTTTGGATCATACCGGAATTGGTAGGCATATTGGTAAACCACACAAAAGGGATGTTTCCCGTAAAAATACCGGCTCCTCCTCTGACCTGCAAAGAGCGGTCGCCATTCACATCCCAGTTAAAACCTAAACGGGGCGAAAAAAGCAATTTTGATTTCGGCCACCTGCCTGTAGAGTAATACTTTTGTTTTCCATCAGAATTCAGTAGTTCAATTTTTTCCACTTCCGGGTTGTCATAAGGTTCATCCAGGAAAAAAGGAACATCGATTCTCAACCCTGCCGTAATATTCAACCGTGGCGTCATTGCATATTTGTCTTGAAGATACGCACCTGCCGTTGCAAATTTCACACGGGCATAGTTATCTTTCCCCTCATATAGGTACGTAATTCCAAACACATCCGGAGTGCCTCCGTTCATAAAAGCCTCTACACTTCCATAGCGATAATAAGAGGTACCCATCCTCATATAACTATTCGCAAAACTCTTTGATTCAAAACTCACCCCGCCGGTGATTGTATGGTTTCCGGCAAGATACACCAGGTTGTTCGTGACAGAGACATTGTTATTGATCACCTCATTATTGTATGAGAATAATTCCGTACCGAACGTCATGTAATTTGATCCATCCTTCCAAATATCCACCATCGGAAAAATAGAGCCCGGTGTGCTTCTGGTATCCTTAATTCTACTATAGGTCGCCAGAAACTGGTTCGATAAAGATGCATTGATCACACTGTTTAATTCTCCGGTCAACGAAGTAACACTGTTTTCGGAACGGTAATTTGCATTTTCAAACGCAATAGAGTTGCTACTGATACGAGAGGTACTTGAACGGGGATTAGGGCCTGAACTCGCATTGGTGCCTTGGTCGCTCTTCCCCTTCATGGTGTTGAAACGAATGGTAAATCGGTTGTGATCGTTTATATTCCAGTCGATCTTAGCCAATACTTTAAAATTCTTTACGGCATAATTATTGGCATAGTTTTCATATCTCCCCGGATCATACTCATATTTACTCTTCAAATGCTCGGCTACCTTTTCCAAATCCTCCGCGGCAACACGGGTCACATTCGGTCCCGATAAGCCCGGCCTTGCTGCCAGCCAGTTATTACCTGGTCCCAGAACATTTTCATACTCAAAGTTTCCGAAAAAGAAAAGTTTATTTTCAATGATCGGGGCACCAATCCTTGCACCATACACCTGGCTTTTATTCCGCCCGTCTGCAGACAGCTTATTGTCCCCGACATGCAAGCCAGAAAAAGATTTGGGGCGCAAATACATATAAGCAGAACCTTCAATCCGGTTTGTTCCGCTTCGTGTAACCGCATTCACCCCTGCACCCGTAAAACCGGTCTGACGCACATCGTAAGGAGCGATATTCACCGATACTTCCTCAATTGCATCCAAAGAGACGGGCTGACTCTCCCCACCGGGTAAAGCGTTTGAACTCAACCCGAAAGCATTGTTAAAGTTTGCCCCGTCAATTTGTAAATTATTGTATCTCCCATCTCTTCCGGCAAAAGAATTCCCGTTTGCCTGAGGAGTTAATCGTGTAAAATCCGTGATGCTCCTGTGTACCGTCGGCATCCTGTTGAGCGTCGTAGAGTTTATGTTGGTAGACGCACCCGTTCTGTCGCTATTCAAGATAGGACTTTTGAAGGCAGTCACAACCACCTCGCCCAAGGCCACGGTTTCTTCAGCGAGCATGACATTGTGCACATAATTCTCACCCAGGCTCAGAGTAATATTCTCTGCCCTGTTAGTACCATATCCGATATAGGAAACCTCCACTCTGTAGGGTCCACCCACACGCAACCCGTTAAAATTGTAACGTCCATCCAGATTGGTAACAGTTCCGTAGGTTGTTCCCGAAGGAACATGTGTAGCAATCACCGTTGCACCAATCACTGCTCCTTGCGCGTCGGTAACCCGTCCGCTCATACTGGAAGTCGTTACCTGAGCATTCACAACAGTAGCGAGTACCAAAGCAAAAACTACTGCTAAAGATCTCAATCTTTTTACCATACATTCGAAGTTTTAGTTATAAAATAAGAGTTGAATAAAATTACATTCCACACAAAAGTAATATAAATTTATTTAAATCTTGTTACGAACCGGTTACGTTTTTCACCCTCCGGATGCACACAACAGATCTGATTTTCATGTGCTTAAAACAATTTAACAGTAATCGGAAGGGAAAAAAGACAAAATGACACCAAACAATCCCTTTACCTTATTATTCAACAAAAAAAGCGCATAACTTACTCATTTTCATTTTCAGTTATGCGCCTGCTGACGAAATTATCTGATTTGTCTGTGAAGAGCGGTGATTACATCATTCCGCCCATTCCTCCGCCGCCCATCGGCATCTGCGGAGCAGGGTTCTCTTCTTTCTTATCGGTGATCACACATTCGGTGGTGAGGAACATACCGGCGATGGAAGCGGCATTCTCCAGTGCCACGCGGGTCACTTTAGCCGGGTCGATCACCCCTGTTTCGTAAAGGTTCTCATAGAGATCGGTGCGTGCGTTGTAACCATAGTCACCTTTGCCTTCACGCACTTTCTGCACCACTACGGCACCCTCTTTGCCTGCGTTGGCTACGATCTGGCGAAGCGGTTCCTCGATGGCGCGCTTCACAATTTCGATACCGGTGGTCTCATCTTCGTTCTCACCCTTCATCCCGTCAATGACATCGATTGCACGGATATAGGCCACGCCTCCTCCGGGTACGGTTCCTTCTTCCACGGCAGCACGGGTAGCCGACAAGGCATCCTGTACACGGTCTTTCTTTTCTTTCATCTCCACTTCCGAAGGAGCACCCACGTAGAGGACAGCCACGCCACCAGCCAGCTTGGCAAGACGTTCCTGCAGTTTTTCGCGGTCGTAATCGGAAGTGGTCTTCTCGATCTGGGCACGGATCTGTCCGATACGGCTCTCGATGGCACTTTTTTCGCCCACCCCGTTCACGATGGTGGTGGTATCCTTATCGATGGTCACCTTCTCAGCGCTTCCCAGCATATCGATGGTAGCATTTTCAAGGGTAAGCCCCTTCTCTTCCGAGATCACCACTCCGCCGGTAAGAATAGCGATGTCCTCAAGCATCTCTTTCCTGCGATCGCCGAAGCCGGGAGCCTTCACGGCTGCAATCTTCAGAGATCCGCGCAGACGGTTTACCACTAAGGTGGTCAATGCTTCCGAATCGATATCCTCCGCAATGATCAGGAGCGGTTTACCGGTTTGCACGCCTTTCTCCAGAATGGGAAGCAGATCCTTGATGGCAGAGATCTTTTTGTCGTGGATCAGGATCAGCGGATTCTCAAAATCCACCTCCATCGCCTCGGTATCGGTCACAAAATAGGGAGAAATATATCCACGGTCGAACTGCATTCCTTCTACCACATCCACATAGGTGTCGGTACCTTTCGATTCCTCCACGGTGATCACGCCTTCTTTGCTCACTTTCTGCATAGCCTCGGCGATCAGCTTGCCGATGGTCTCGTCGCCATTGGCAGAGATCTTGGCCACGTTTTCGATCTTCTTCAGGTCATCACCGACCTCAACAGCCTGTTCCTTCAGGTTCTCCACCACTTTGACCACCGCTTTGTCAATCCCGCGTTTGAGGTCCATGGGGTTGGCACCGGCAGTCACGTTTTTCAGTCCCACGCCTATGATGGACTGAGCCAAAACGGTAGCCGTGGTGGTACCGTCACCGGCATCGTCATTGGTCTTTGAAGCGACCTCTTTCACCAGTTGAGCGCCCATATTCTGGAAGGAATCTTCCAGTTCCACCTCTTTCGCAACGGTCACACCGTCTTTGGTGATCTGGGGGGCGCCATATTTCTTGTCAATGATCACATTCCGTCCTTTGGGACCCAGTGTCACTTTCACGGCATTTGCCAGTTCGTCCACGCCTTTCTTGAGCAGGTCGCGGGCATCTGTATCAAACAAAATCTCTTTTGCCATATTATAAAGTTGTTTATTAGTTGTGATAAATATTTATTTCTTCAGATCGAAACAGACTGATCTTTCAATCTCTTTCAATCTTATTTCAGGAAATGATTGCAAGAATATCAGACTGACGCATGATCAGATGTTGCACGCTGTCGATTTCGATTTCTGTACCGGCATACTTCCCGTACAATACCTTGTCGCCTTCTTTCACGACCATTTCTTCGTCTTTCGACCCTTTTCCAACAGCAATCACTTCACCTTTGAGGGGCTTTTCCTTTGCGGTGTCGGGGATAATGATCCCGCCGACTGTCTTTTCTTCTGCAGCGGCCGGTTTAACCAGCACTCTGTCTGCCAATGGTTTAATGTTCATACGACTAAAATTGATGTTAATATTACAATATTCAATGATCAAATTGACATGAGCAGTACTGCGAAATCTGTGCCATAAATTTATTTCGGTCCAAACGGATCAAAAAAAACCAATCAGAAGATCAATCTGACAAAATGACTGACAAATTTTCCGGGATCTTCCTATTTCTTCACTCTGTGCTTCACATATGTTTCCAACCACCGATCCTGTTCCCATAGCAGATGCAACACATTCTCCCGGGCGGCGTAGCCATGGCTTTCCATCGGCAGGATCACCAGCCGCACCGGTGCGCCGAAGCGCTTCAGCGCCTGGAAATAGCGTTCGCTCTGAATGGTGTGTGTGCCTGAATTGTTGTCAGCCTCCCCGTGTACGATCAGCAAGGGCGTTTTCATCTTGTTGGCATGCATAAAAGGCGACATGGCATCATACACTTCCGGCGCCTCCCAATAGTTTCGTTCCTCACTCTGAAACCCGAAAGGAGTCAGCGTGCGGTTATAAGCGCCGCTACGGGCAATGCCTGCGGCAAACAGATCGGAGTGGGTGAGCAGGTTCGCCGTCATAAAGGCGCCATATGAATGTCCCCCAACAGCCACCCTGTCGCGGTCGATGTATCCGAGCGAATCAACGGCATCGATAGCCGCCTTTGCGTTGGCTACCAACTGCTCTATAAAGCTGTCGTTGGGCTGTGTATCGCCTTCACCTACTATGGGGAAAGCGGCATCGTCCAGCACCGCATACCCTCTTGTCACCCAATAAATCGGATTGCCGTAAGAGAGATAGGTAAAAGTGTAGGGATTGGCGGTATTCTGTCCCGCACTGTTTTTATCCTTGTACTCGGTGGGATAGGCCCACATGATCATGGGGAGCTTCTCCTTCTTCTGTCGGTCATAGCCGGCCGGCAGATAAAGGGTTCCGGTAAGCGCCACGCCGTCGGCACGCTGGTAGCTGATCACCTCCTTGTGTACCCCCTCGATGCTTTTGAACGGATTCTCAAAAGCGGTGAGCGGGGCCGGATCTTTTTTTCGTTTGAGTTGGCGGAGGTAGTAATTCGGGTACTCGGTGGGGGATTCAAGGCGGATGACCACTGTCCCCTTTTTACTGTCGACGAAGGAGATCAGGGTTTCAGCCTGGCCGCTGACAGCGGACTGGTAGATCCGCTTCTTTTGGAGGGTCTTCAGATCGAGTGCATCGATAAAAGGGAACTGACCTTCCGGCGTGAAGCCATCGCCGAACAGATACGCCGTGGCACCATCCATCATCAGGGTATAGCTACCCAGTTCATTCTTCTGAGTCTGAAAGTTTCCCGGATGACTGTAAACATCCTGGTAATTACGGTCGGAGAGGATCTGCGGCTCCCGGTTGCTGCCGGAGGGATCAAAGAGATAAGTTTTGGCATTCCTCGTGTTCCACCAGTAATCGTTCGCCACGGCATAACGGTCGTTGCCCCAGATGACCCCGGCGAAGCGCTGCATGGTTTTCAGCAGGAAACGGGGTGTGCCGGTAAAGGGAGCCTCCAGCTGGAAAAGCTCATCGCGGTAAGGCACCTCCACCTCCGGGTCCCCCTGATCGAGGGCCTCCACCCAAGCCAGGACAGCCGGTTTGTCGGCCCGCCAGTGGATATTCCGCTTTCCTTCCCAGGTAGCCATAAATCCTACGGGCAAGTGATCGAGCAACGGCTGACGGCTGAAATTCAGGAGGAACTGTCCGTTGGAGCGGTAGATATCGGTTCGATTGGGAAAGCTGTACCAGGGCACCACATAGGAAAAAGGATACTCCAGGGTGGTAAGCAGCAGATAATCGCCGTTGGGCGAGAACTCCTCACCGATATACATCCCCGCCTCTTTCCAGCGCACTTTTGTTCCGAAGAGATCCACCTGATACAGTTCAGAGGTCATCAATGTCTCAAAGTTGGCCTCATCCATCGGATTCTTCAACAGATCCTGGTAGGTGCGGTTCTGTGCGATCTGCCCGTCGCTGACCGAGACGATCGGTCCAACGGGAAGCACGCTTTTTGTGTCGATCAGAGGAGCACGGTCGGCAGGGAGCATCTTCACCAGTAACCCTGTGCTGTTCGGAAGCCAGGTATAAGGTATACCGGGATTGGCATTCAGTGTGGCATCCGTAATCTTACGGGCA
>Ga0265294_10004493_pt1 | contig 17418 bp, 10 predicted proteins | sample MunlanPumphouse3_FD_192504 | JGI IMG/M metagenome (GOLD analysis project Ga0265294, IMG submission 192504) | Groundwater microbial communities from a municipal landfill in Southern Ontario, Canada - Pumphouse #3 | ecosystem: Environmental > Aquatic > Deep subsurface > Groundwater | place...
AAACATAAAAAACAAGAAAGAATGAGATGAAAAAAACCTTAAGTGTTAATTTGGGTGGCTCTGTTTATCATATTGACGAAGACGCCTATCAGGAATTGATGGATTATTTGCAGGATGTGAAGAAACATCTTAGTGATGAAGCTTCTTCCGAAGAGGTTCTCAATGACATTGAACAACGCATCAGTGAACTTTTCACTCAGTGGATGCAAGGTAAACGCGAGGTTATTACAGCCTCTGATGTAAATCAAGTGATTGATGTTCTCGGACGTCCCGAACAATATGACAGCGCAGAGGATGAACCGAGAAATGAAAAAGAAAAAGCGGAAGAAAAGGAAAACCGAAAAGAAGAACATAACCGTTCCACAAGCAACGCTCATCGTAAATTGTACCGTGATACCGACAACGCCATTATAGGAGGTGTTTGCTCAGGTTTGGCCGTTTATTTGAATGTGAGTCCGGTTCTGGTGCGCTTGCTTTACTTCCTGTCGGTTCTGTTTGGCGGTACTGGATTGCTCCTCTATTTCGTTTGCTGGATTATCATACCTGAAGCCAGGACAGCAGCTCAACGCCTCGAAATGTGGGGGGAAGATGTAACCATCGAGAACATTGAGAAGAAAGTCCGTGAGGAATATGGAAAGGTGAAAGGCCAGGTCGATGGTTATGTAAATTCAAACCGGTTTCAAGAGAATATGCATACGGCTGGAAACAGATTCGTCGAATTTTGCCGTGTATGTGTAAAAGTATTTTTTGCTTTCATTGCCGGCTCAATCGGTTTGGCAGGTTTCGCTGTTCTGATTGCTTTGGTGTTGACATTAATGGTCATTTGGACTGGAAACATTCATTTTGCCACAGCATGGCCTCATGAAATTATACCTTTGCAACAAGTTTTGACCAATCCATCTTCGGCTACTTGGATGACTTTGGGTTTGATCCTGACAATAGGTATTCCTTTCATAGCCTTTTTTAAATTATTGTTTGGAAGGATGTTGAATTTTAAGCCGACGTCAAAATGGGAGGTATGGGTTGGTTTTATTTTCTGGTTCATAGGAATAGGATTGTGCATATTCTTTAGCATGGACGTGTTATCAAATTTCGGAGGTGTCTGGATATAAACAAGAATGGAAAGTTAGATATTCAGCTCCTGTTTTTCGATAATCCTGATTGTTTTTGACAATCAGGATTTTTTATATTAGTATATAATTAAAAATAAATTAATAATATAAATATATAATAGATTTATAAATGATATCTTTGTAAAATTAAATCAATGTTATTAAATCAAATTGCATATATTTATATATATGTTTCAATAATCAGTTTAATAGCGAGTTGATGAATTTATTTAAAAGTGTTACATTTATAAATCTGAAAAAAATGAAAAAACATTATCTGTTTGTTTTTGTTGGTCTGATGCTATATCAGACATTTTGTGGCAATTTTGGTGAAGTCAGTGCTGAAAATGCTGTGCCAGACACCCTTTCGTGGACATGGGAGGTCTCCTCTACGGTGAGTACACAAACCAAAACCTGTATTTTGGAGTTTTCGGATAACTTATTGGTGAACTGGGGTGACGGAGTAACGGAGTGGATACCTGATTCCTTGAGCTCAAAGGTTATTACACACGTCTATTCTGTTCAGGCGAATTATACCTGTACTGCAATAGGGGTTGGAATTTCTTATTTTAAGGCGGATTCGAGACGCCTTTTGAGTCTCAATTCCCTGAAGGCACCCTCATTGACTTACCTGAGTTGTACAAGTAACCAGATCAGTTCTCTAGATTTGACAAAGAATACCCAGCTGGTATCTTTATATTGCGGTGGAAATGATCTGGATGTTTTAAACTTAAGTCAGAATACTAAATTGCAGACATTGACTTGCTCTGACAATCAGCTTGCAGAATTGGATGTCTCGATGTTGCCGGTATTAAAGAAAATCACCAGCCATACCAATCCACTGGTCAGAATCAATATATTTTCTGCAGGTGCCCTGACCTATTTGTCATGCTCCGCCTGCAGTCTTTCTGCAGAAAGACTGGATTCTATATTTGTTGCTTTGCCTACGCTTAATACTGTATCTACCAGCAGAAACCTTTATGTCCTGAACAATCCGGGATCGTCTTCCTGTCACTCGGAAATTGCTGCAGCCAAAAACTGGACGTTGGATCGTGTCATTACGCAAAGTTCGTTTTATTTGCCGTCGGTTTCATGCAAAATGGCCGATTCTGTCCAAGTCAATATTTGTCTGAAGAATACGGCACCGACTATAGCTTTTGAACTCGACTTGCTAATACCGGACGGCTTTATTTTGGATACGTTGCGAAGTTGTCTTTCTACTGCCCGGAAAGGTCAACATCTGTTGTCTATCGCCAGAATATCAACCTCTTCACAGCTCTATAAATTTATAGCTTATTCCCTGAATATGAAGGATGTGTTTTCAGGAACGGATGGCTCGCTGCTTGAATTATATCTCAAAGCCCCCGATGTTATAAAAACATATACTATAGATATTCAAAATGTTGTACTGATAGATACATTGACGAATTTAATAGATGTTTCCGTAACAGATGGCCAGATATCGGTAAAATCCATCTCACAGACGGGTGATGCCAATGGTGATAAAATGGTGGATGTGACAGATATCGTCAACCTGGTTGCTTTTATTAATGGCCGTCAACCTGCTGGTATTGATTCTGCGGCAATAGATCTTGACGGAAATGGGTTATGGAATGTGGCAGATATTGCTAAGCTGGTGCTCATCATCAATTCAGGTGAAATATTGATAAGATCAGTTTCCGTGATGACTTCATCAGACGTTGGGAAATTATCGATCTATCATGCAGAAGAGGCATCAGTTGGGAATCACTTGTTTTTGCGCTGCTCGGCGGAAAATTCGGAAAATCTGGAATTGTGTCTTGATAATGTCGACGATGTTCAGGCTTTTCAAGTGGATATCATATTACCGGAAGGATTGAAATTTCAGACAGGTCAATTCTTACAAAATTCGGAACGAAATTCCGGACATATGTTTTCCATCCATCGGTATTCAGAAAATAGATATCGGCTATTATCCTATGCCTTAAAACCGGATGCTGCATTTTTAGGGAAATCAGGGATATTGGCAAACTTGGTGTTGGAAGGCACTGAAAATGTCAGTGATGGATCCTATCCGATAACCATGGAGCAAGCAGTTCTTACTGGAATGAATCTTTCTTCTGTCTCATCAAAGCTGTATGACGCAGTCTTGATACTGGGACCTCAGAAAGAAAAGGATGAATCCATCTCATTCGGAACAGACAGAAATTCGCATTTATGGATTCGTGGGGATGGACTTACAGCATTTTCAGTTTGGGATTTCACCGGGAAGCAGCTTATTCAGAAAAAACTGGATGAAGTGGATTTTTATAGTGAACGGCTCGAGAGAGGTCTGTATATGGTTAGGGCAAGTTCCAAGTATAAATGCGATTATATTCAAAAAGTGGCGGTCGAATAATGTACATTTTGTCAGTTTTGATGGCAAAAGATCTATTTTTGCGGCCAAATATGTCATGTTTTCTATGGATTTTGCCAACTGAATCTTTTGGCACGGATTTCGCTGTTAACAGGTTGTCGGTTCAAAAAAACCGAGTGTATTCTTACGTGAAAATGAACGTGGGGTAGCCCGTCACGATTTTAATATTTATCAACTTAAAAATAGTATTACTATGGCATTACAACCTTTATCTGACCGCGTGCTGGTAAATCCCGCAGCAGCAGAACAAAAAACAGCGAGTGGCATTATTATTCCAGATTCCGCGAAGGAAAAACCTCTAAAAGGCGAAGTTGTCGCAGTCGGTCCAGGTACAAAAGATGAAACCATGCAGGTTAGCGTGGGTGACGTCGTTCTGTACGGTAAATATGCCGGCACTGAAATCGAAGTCGATGGTGAGAAATTACTTATTATGCGTCAATCAGACATATTTGCTAAATTTTAAAAATACATATAATCATGGCAAAAGAAATTAAATTCAATATGGAAGCCCGCGATTTACTGAAGAGCGGAGTTGATCAATTGGCAGATGCGGTAAAAGTAACATTGGGACCTAAAGGTCGCAATGTCATCCTGGAAAAGAAATTTGGTGCACCTCAAATTACCAAAGACGGTGTGACTGTCGCCAAAGAAATTGAGTTGGAGAATCCTTACGAGAACATTGGTGCACAACTTGTTAAAGAAGTTGCTTCCAAAACAGGTGAAGATGCAGGTGACGGTACAACTACCGCTACTGTTCTGGCACAATGTATTGTTCGTGAAGGTCTAAAGAATGTTACCGCCGGTGCTAATCCAATGGATTTGAAACGTGGTATTGACAAAGCTGTTGCAGCTGTCGTTGCCCACATCAAGACTCAAGCCAAAGAAGTTGGTACCAATTTTGAAAAAATCAAACAAGTGGCCCGCATTTCTGCCAATAATGATTCTGAAATAGGTGAACTGATTGCAGAAGCCATGCAGAAAGTGACCAAGGAAGGTGTCATTACCATTGAAGAAGCCAAAGGTACCGATACACACATTGACGTTGTAGAAGGTATGCAGTTTGACCGTGGTTATCTTTCAGCTTATTTCGTAACCGACACAGAAAAAATGGAAGTGGAAATGGAAAATCCATATGTCCTGATCCACGACAAGAAAATTTCTTCACTGAAAGAATTGTTGCCAGTACTTGAAGCAGCTGTTCAAACCGGTCGTCCATTATTGATCATCGCTGAAGATATCGATGGTGAAGCATTGACTACTTTGGTTGTAAACCGTTTGCGTGCCAATCTGAAAATATGTGCTGTCAAAGCTCCTGGTTTCGGCGACCGTCGCAAGGAAATGTTGCAGGATATCGCTACTCTTACCGGTGGCGTTGTTATCTCTGAAGAACAAGGTTTGCAACTGGAAACAACGACACTTGAGATGTTGGGTTCTGCTGAAAAAGTTACTGTCACTAAAGATAATACAACTGTTGTCAACGGTAAAGGTAAAAAAGAAGCCATTGTTGAACGTGTTGCTCAGATCAAGGCTCAGATTGCCAAAACAACGTCCGATTATGACCGCGAAAAATTGCAGGAACGTCTGGCTAAATTGGCCGGTGGCGTAGCTGTTCTTTACATAGGTGCTCCTTCTGAAGTTGAAATGAAAGAGAAGAAAGACCGTGTAGACGATGCTTTGAGTGCTACTCGTGCCGCTATTGAAGAAGGTACTGTCCCTGGTGGTGGTGTTGCATACATCCGTGCCTTGAAGGCTATAGAAAACCTGAAGGGTGCCAACGAAGAAGAAACACTCGGTATCAAGATTGTTCGTCGAGCCATCGAAGAACCTCTCCGTCAGATTGTATTCAACGCAGGAAAAGAAGGCGCTGTGGTTGTACAAAAAGTAGCTGAAGGCAAGGATGACTTCGGTTACAATGCGCAAACAGATACCTATGAGAACTTCTATGCAACCGGCGTGATCGATCCGGCAAAAGTGACCCGTGTGGCTCTTGAAAATGCTGCTTCTATCGCTGGCATGTTCCTGACCACCGAATGTGTGGTCGCAGAGAAGAAAGAAGATAATCCTGCTCCAACGATGCCTGCCGGCATGGGTGGTGGCATGGGTGGTATGATGTAACATTCAGGTCCTATAATTAAAAGAAACGCCTCAGTCGTAAGACCGGGGCGTTTTTTGTTATAGGATATCTTTTTGTTATGCTTTTCTAATCATTCATTAAATTATAATAAAAAATATACGGGCTATTTTTCAGAATTAATGTTTTATTTATATTTTTGTCAAAAGACAAATGACCTTGAATATAAAAAATATTCTGCTTATCCATTTGTTTCTAGTTTCCGGAAGCTTTGTGGAAATATTGTCAGCCGCTGATTTTGAATGTGTCAGTTCTGTCAGCCGGATTAATGTCGCTAAAAATCAACGGTGCATCACAGACAGTTTTGTCTATCAGGTCAATAATCGTTATGGCGAACATTACACGGATTTTTCCATATATTATTCTAAAATATCTAAAATAACCAATGTCAAGGTTTGGATAGAAGATGTTAAAGGTAACCGGATACGTGATTTGAAAAAGAATGAAATCAAAGATCAAAGTTACATTTCAGGCTATACACTCTATCAAGATGACAGAATCAAATCTTTTCAAGTCAAGCACAATACATACCCTTATAGAATTTGTTATACCTATACATGCATAGAGTCACAGTTTCCCCAGATTGCTGACTGGAGGCCAATATATACAATCGATTATCCCATCGGGGAATCGAAACTCAGTGTGACTATTCCCAAAGATTATCCGGTGACGCACTACGTCAATAATGTCTTAAGAGTGAAAACGGATACTTTGCCGGATAAGATTGTGACTGAATATTTGGTAAAAGGTGACAACATTAAGGATGCAATACGCGGAAATAACCTGTTTAACGTTGATTGGCCCAGGGTCATCATGACCCCATTGCATTTTCGCTTTGGGGTAGATGGAAGTTCGGAAAGCTGGGAAACATTCGGTGATTGGTATGATCTTTTGAATAAAGGGCTTACGAAACTGCCTGAAGCAGAAAAAGCAAGGGTCGCTGTATTGCTTCAGGGAATGACTGATACAATGGAGATTGTCAAGACCCTTTATCAATATTTGCAGGATAATACCCGGTACATCAATATCAACATAGGCATTGGGGGTTTAAAGTCTTTTCCGGCTTCTTATGTTGCGTTCAACAAGTATGGAGATTGCAAGGCGTTGACCAATTATATGAAAGCTTTGCTCGAGTACAAAGGAATCAAAAGCTATTTTGTGTTGATAAACAGCGGTCAATATGCTGAAAAGATGGTTGAAACTATACCATGCTCTCAGTTTAATCATGTTTTGCTGGCTGTCCCTATTTCAAAGGACACTTTTTGGATAGAAAATACAACCAGTGTCCAACCTTTTGGCTATGTGGGGTCTTTTACCCAGAACAGAAAAGCACTTCTTATTTCGAGAGGGCATAGCCATTTAGTTTCGATGCCTTCGCTTAAAAGAAGTGAAGTCCTTTCCATTCGGAAAATGGATGTCACTGTGGATGAAAAGGGTGAAGCAGACCTTTCTGCCATTTTCTTCAATAAAGGCCGGGCCTATGAATATCTTAATTCCATCAAGCACTATTGTTCAGAAAATGACAAAAATACATTCATCAATTTTTATATCCCTTTTGATAGCTATGAACTGAAGAATTGGAAGTTTAGAGAATATCAACGAGACAGTGCCAGAATTGACCTTACACTCAGGATGTACGTTTATAGATTGGGTAGGGTAATTGGCAATGATCTTTATATAAAAACGTTTCCTATCCAGACAGGTCTCAAGGATTTACCGATTCCAGCCAATATGTCGGCATCACTTGCCTTTCCAGTCTGCAATATTGACTCTGCAATTTATCATGTACCTGATACGTATAAATTGAAGTACATGCCCGAGTCTATACATCTCAACTCAAATTTTGGGGACTTCCTTTTCACTTTTACGATGAAAGGGGAAAATATTTGCGTTAATAAAAAAATTGAATTGTATCAGAGAGAATACACGGCCTCCGACTATGAACTTTTCTATGCGTTCATGAAATCCATCAAAGAGTCTGAAAACACAAACATAATTTGTCTGACAAAGAATTAAAGTTTCTACCATATCCATAAACTATTGATAAACATGAAACGAATATTTTTAATGATTCTTTTAACAACGGTGATGAGCAATGTTTCTTTTTCACAGAATATTGATAAATCTGTTCTTGAATTTGGAAATTTAAAATATGAAGAGCGGATTTTTAATCGTTATGAGAAAGACACGGCAGCAGAGGCTGTGGTACTTTATGATATAGGAGAATCTCGATTCAATTACGATGAAAATACAGGATTTGAGCTCATTTTTGAGAAAAATGAAAAAATAAAGATTTTAAAGGATGCAGGAATTGATTATGCCACTTTTGAAATTCCGTTTTATGTGTCTGAAAATGGCATGGAGATAGTCAGTGACGTTGAAGGTTATACATACAATGTGGAAAACGATCAGATTATTAAGACTGCACTTGATTTGAGCACCATCTACGAGGACGATTTGCCAGGAAAATGGAAAATGAAAAAGTTTGCCATGCCAAATGTGAAAAAAGGCTCAGTCATAGAGGTCACGTACAAAATTAGTAGTCCTTTCTTTTTCAATTTCAGGAATTGGACGTTTCAAAAAAAAATTCCTGTTTTGTATAGCGAATATACGACCAAGATGATTCCTTTCTATACTTATAATTTCTTGTTGCAGGGGAGGAACGGTTTCGATGAATATAAATCAGAGGAGGGTAATATGATCAGACATCTATATCATCTAGGTTATAAAGATATGATCTATACGTTTATTATGAAAGATATGCCAGCCTTTAAAGATGAGGTTTTTATCACTTGTCCTGAAGACTTTCTAGTAAGCTGAATTTCCAGCTTTCTGAAACAACCAATATGAATAGAGAAAAAGAATCTGTCATCAATACATGGCCCAAGTTTTCTCAAGAGATGCAAAAAATGTACGAGTTTGGAGGATATCTGAAGAGTGCGGAAAAAATGGCGTCATCTCAAGTTGAAACCATGTTATTGACAACAAAATCACCTATGGAAAAAGTTCAGGCCATAGATGAATATATGAAATCCAACTTCAATTGGGACAAATATTACAGCAAATTCTCCAATCAAAGTGTTAAGAAATTTTTAGAAACAAAAACAGGAAATTCGGCAGAAATCAATATATATTATGTAGGCTTGCTCAGATCAGCAGGTCTTGATGCTTTTCCGGTCATTCTAAGCACTCGCGATCATGGCAAGCTTCTGTTGGATTACCCTTTCGAACATTTTTTTAATTATGTGGTTGCTGCTGCTGTAATAGATGGTAAATTTATGTTGTTTGATGCGACTGAACCTTTTGCAGGCATCGGCATTATTCCAGCCCGCTGCATCAACGACAAAGGTCTAGCCATCATGAAGGGAAAAGGCGAATTTAAATGGCTGGATCTTAGTAGATCAGGTAAATCCAGTGTTTTTTACAATATTGATTTGACTCCAGATCCAATGACAGATTCCATCTATGGTCGTTTTTCCGTGAAATCAACCGGTTATGAAGCGCTTGATATGAGGAAAAATTACACTTATGATATGAAAGAGTTTAATCAATCCATGAACTTTTCCAATATGACACTTAAAGATACCATTCAAGTGAAGAATCTTCGAGATGTCAACAAACTCTTTGAAGTAAAATACATTGCAAATACTCGTATGAATGTATTTGACAACAAAAGTTCCTTCTCTCCATTTTATGCTTTCTTCTTTTCGCTCAATCCATTACAAAACCCTACCCGTACTTATCCGATTGACCTCATTTACAAAAAGGAAAAGAAAATCTCCGCTACCATCCACATTCCGGCGGGTTATAAATTGTTGAATGGACCCAACGCCATCAATATAGACAATAAAAAATTCAATCTTCAATTGAAAACAGATATGCTCAATGACTCTACCTTCTTGATAGTTGGTGGTTACGAGTTTAAGAAAGAAATATTTTCAACTGACGAATACGATGAAATCAAGGGCTATTTCCGAGATATAGTCAATGTTTTCAATCAAGAAGTGGTACTGGAGAAGATCAAATCATGATTTTCTTGCGGAATAACAACTTGCTGTAATCTCTTTCCTTTTTATTTATTGAAAAAATTTCTCTATGTGTTGGATGGAAGAATTCGGACAGAAAACGACGACGTGGTCACCTTCCTGGATTTGGGTGTCTCCGTAAATCAACATTCCCTTACCTTTTCGAACCAACCCTCCCAAACTGATATTTTCTGGAATATCCAGATTCTTGACCACTGTTCTTGTGATTTTAGCCTTTTTGTTGACGACAAATTCTGCCACTTCCGCATCTGCAAAAGCGAGACTCTTTACATTGGAAACATCGGCTTCAAGCATCATTTGGTAGATGTGGCCTGCGGAAATCAGTTTTTTATTGATGATCATGCCTATGTCCAAACCTTCAGCCATAGCAATGTAATCAATGTTTTCAACTTCCGCAATGGTGCGATGAATGTGATAATTTTTGGCGGCCAGACAGGAAAGAATGTTTGTTTCAGCACTACCTGTCAGCGCGACAAAGGCATCCGTTTTTTCAATGCCTTCGGATGCGAGAAGGTCCACATCCCTGCCATCACCTACAATAACCGACGTGTTTGAATCAACTCTTTCCATTAACCATTCAGCACGATCACGGTTTTGCTCAATAATCTTAACATTAAAGTCATTAGATAACAAATGAGAAGTTTTGATGGCAATCCGGCTGCCACCCATAATCATGACATTATGTATTTCATTGCTGCTTTTTCCACAGATTTTTCGGATGGTTTCTATGGCTTCAGGTGTAGAAATGAAGAAGACCAAGTCTCCCACAAGTACCATATCTTTTCCCGTAGGAATTAGCGTTCTGTTTTGACGTTTGATGACCGCGATGCGGTAAGTGTTCTCATTTTTAAACAATTCAACCAGTGACTTCTCTAAAATGGAGGCGTTGGAACGTACTTTCACGCTGACCAAAATCAGTTTTCCTCCGCAGAATTCATGCCATTGTCTAGTCCAAGGGCGTTTTAGACTATTGATAATTTCTTCTGCAGCCAACTTCTCAGGATAAATCAAGGAGTCAATACCCAGTTGCTCAAAAAATGCTTTATTGGATTCTTCCAGATATTCGGGATTGTCTATGCGAGCTACAGTTTTCTTGGCCCCTAGTTTAGTCGCTAAAATACAAGCTGTCATATTTCGACTTTCATCCGGAGTTACTGCTATTAAAAGATCGGCAGATTTTGCTCCTGCTTCCTTAAGCTTTTCAATGGATACAGGAGACCCAACCAGTGTCATGAAGTCATAATTCGTATTAAGATTGGCAAGGACTTCTCCATTCAAATCTAGAACCACAATATTGTGTTTCTCACGAGATAACATTTTTGCTAAATGTCTGCCAACCTCTCCGGCACCTGCAACTATAATTTTCATATGATAATAATTTTTTCGTTTAAGGTCATATGGAACTCACATGTCCAATTTATCATAAACTTGGACGTTTTTACAAACATGTTCGTTTCATACATCAATGATTTTATGCACATTTTCGTATTAAATTCGCATGTCATAGTTTCATATTCTATGAAAAATTTTCAATTCATGCTCGTTTCATACAATGAGAATTAAGACTCTTTTAATAAATCAAGGATTGCTTTTTCTATGCCTTCTTTGTCGATTCCGTATAAATGATGCAGTTCGGCAACAGATCCATGTTCCACAAACACGTCAGGTAGGCCCAGGCGTTTAATTTCCGGTGAAAGGTGATGTTCGGAATAATATTCCAGTACGGCACTTCCGAAACCTCCTTCCAAAACTCCGTTTTCGATGGTAATGATTTTGCTGAATTTTTCACCGACTGATTGCAGGAGTGCTTCGTCCAAAGGTTTTATAAACCGCATATTATAAAGAGCCACCGATATATCTTTCTGACTCAATTTATTGACAACATCGGATGCGGTTTCCCCGATGGGACCGACACATAGGATGGCTAAATCGTTTCCTTCAATAAGACAAGTCCCTTTACCGACTTCCAGGAGTTCCATTTTGTTCTTCCAATTTCTGCTGAAACCCTGTCCGCGTGGGTACCGAATGACAAAAGGACCTTCCTTCATGGTTTGGGCGGTGAACATCAGATTGCGAAGTTCGTGTTCGTCAATGGGGGAACTTATGATGACATTGGGTATGCAACGCAGATATGCTAGGTCGAAAGTGCCGTGATGGGTCGGGCCGTCTTCACCGACAAGACCTGCCCTGTCCAGACAAAGGACAACCGGCAGTTTTTGCAAGGCAACATCATGGATGATATTGTCATAAGCTCTTTGGGCAAAAGAAGAATAAATATTGCAGAATGGTATAAGTCCTTCTTTGGCAAGACCTGCGGAAAAGGTGACGGCATGTCCTTCTGCAATGCCCACGTCAAATGAGCGATCCGGAAAACGATCCATCATCAGGTTCATGCTGCATCCTGTCGGCATGGCAGGCGTGATGCCCACAATTTTTGGGTTACTTTCAGCAAGTTCAACAAGTGTGTGGCCAAAAACGTCCTGGAACTTCAAAGGCAAATCTTTTGGTTTTTCATCGCAATCGCGTTCACCGGTGTCTTTGTTGAATTTGCCAGGAGCATGCCATTCTGTCGCATCCCGTTCGGCCGGTTCGAAACCTTTGCCTTTTGTTGTGCAGACATGAAGCAATTTGGGGCCTTTCATATTTTTGATATCATTCAGGATCTTGACCAAATTCTCTACATTGTGGCCGTCTACAGGTCCAAAGTACCTGATGTTTAGCCCTTCGAAGATGTTGTGTTGATTGGTTAGAATAGCCTTCAAGCTATTTCCGAAACGCAAAATCTTGCCTTTTCGATGGTCATTGATGATACCAATTTTCTTAAGCAACAAAAACATTTTCCAACGTAGTTGGTTGTATCCTTTGGATGTGGTGATCTTAATCAGATAATCACTCATTCCTCCAACGTTCCGGTCGATAGCCATGTGATTGTCATTCAGAATGATCAACAGGTCATTGGGGTGTACGGATGCATTATTCAGACCTTCAAAAGCCAAACCTCCAGACATGGCTCCGTCTCCTATGACAGCAACAACCAGATTATTATCCCCCTTGATTTTAGCAGCGATGGAAAGTCCAAGTGCAGCAGAAATGGAGTTGGATGCATGACCGGCAATGAAGGAGTCATATTCACTCTCAGCCGGATTTGGGAATCCGCTGATACCATTAAATTTCCGATTGGTGGAAAAGACTTTGCGCCGTCCTGTCAGTATCTTGTGGCCATATGCCTGATGACCGACATCCCAGACCAACTTGTCCTTAGGTGTGTTCAGAACGTAATGAAGCGCAACGGTGAGTTCAACAACCCCAAGGTTAGCCCCTAGATGCCCTGGATTTTCAGCCAGTTCGTCAATGATAAACTCACGAAGCTCTGAACAAACCTGGGGCAAATCCTTAATGTTGAGTTTTCGGAGATCACTCGGATAATCTATTGTATTTAGAATATTTTCTTTATCGTTTTTCATAATTCATAAGCCTGCAAAAATAACCTTTTTTCTCATATAAATTATAATATTTTGTACTTTTGTCCTCTATGGAATTTAGAACTGCAATCCCTTTACAAATATCTGATTTTCACCTTGCTCATACGGACAAGATGATGATACTCGGTTCTTGCTTTGCTGAAAACATCGGACTCATGTTGAAAGAGAGTGGTTTTCAGGTCTCGCTTAACCCTTTCGGGGTTTTGTATAATCCGGCTTCAGTGGGCACAGCTTTGCACAGATTGTTGCAAAATCAGCCATTTAGGAAAGAGGAACTGGTAGAACATGATTGCTTTTACCATAGTTTCAGTCACCATAGCTCCTTTTCCGGAACAGATCCCAAAAGTACCCTGGAAAAAATCAATACTGCTTTCAATCAGGCTGTGGTTGATTTGAAGGATGCAACTTGTCTAATCATTACCTTCGGTACTTCATGGGTATATACATTGCCATCTACAGATCAGATTGTGGCTAATTGCCACAAGATGCCTGAAGAATATTTCTTACGCCGTCGGCTGACGGTCAATGAGATTGAGTATTTTTACATTGAACTGCTCGAAATGTTATTACAGGCAAAACCAGATCTGAAAGTGTTGTTTACTGTTAGCCCAATCAGACATATGAAGGATGGCGTACACGAAAACACCTTGAGCAAATCTACTTTACACCTTGCTATTGAGGGACTTTGTGAAAGCTTTGACCATGTATTTTATTTTCCGTCTTACGAATTGCTGATGGACGATCTGAGGGATTATCGCTTTTATGCTGAAGACATGGTACATCCTTCAGCTATTGCTCAGCGTTATATTTGGAATTACTTTTCGGATACCTGTTTTACCAAGTCAACGAAAGAAATTGTTCGTCAGGTTCAACAGATTCGCAAAGCAATGGAACACAAACCTTTTCATCCTGAAGATGAAGCTTACAAGCGATTTGCCAAGAAGAATATAGCCATCCTTGAATTGTTGGCAATCAAAGCACCGGAGATTGATTTGAACGAGGAACGGCACTTTTTTGAACAAATACTGGAATAATGTGGGACTTTTGGATGTGAATTTTTCATGTGATGACATTCGTAACCGAACAAAAATAAGATATGAAGTATACACTGAATGAACTGGCCGAAATTTGGAAATCCAAAAGCCGGATCTGCGAAGATGCTCCTGTAAGTTGGTTATTGACAGACAGTAGGTCTTTATCTTTTCCTGAGGAAAGCTTGTTTTTTGCTTTAAAGACGGCCAGAAATGATGGTCATCGCTATATCCCTGATTTGTATAAAAGAGGTCTTCGTAATTTTGTGGTTTCCGACCAAGATTTTGATTTTGAGGCTTCTCCTGACGCTAATGTCATTTGGGTATCGGATGGACTGGACGCTCTTCAGTCTTTGGCCGTTGCACATCGAAAACGTTTTGATTGTCCGGTCATTGCTATTACAGGAAGCAACGGAAAAACCATCGTTAAAGAATGGCTTTGGCAATTGTTGCGGAAAGAGTGGTGTATCACCCGTTCTCCCAGAAGTTACAATTCCCAGATTGGTGTGCCATTGTCTGTTTGGCAAATGGATGAAGCTACCGATCTTGGTATTTTTGAAGCCGGAATCTCTCAGAAAGGAGAAATGGAAAAGTTGCAGGGAATCATTCTTCCAACCCTTGGTATCCTGACGAATATTGCCGGAGCCCATCAGGAAAATTTCATTTCGATGGAAGAAAAAGCCAATGAAAAGGTCAAACTTTTTGCTTCTTGTCAAACTATTATTTATTGCAAGGACCAGTTTTTATCAGATAAGGCACTTAAGGCAAAATATCCTGAAAATCGGCTTTTTGGATGGTCTTTTGAGGATTTTGGTACACCACTTTATGTCAAAAAGACAGTTGGTACAGGTCTTTATTCCAATATTCAATATTTCTGGAAGGACAAGGAATACTCTTTTTCTTTGCCTTTTAGTGATGCACCTTCCATTGAAAATGCGATAAACTGCTTGGCAGTCATGTTGCTTTGTGATGTCCCTGCCATTAATATTGAAGTCAGGATGGGGCAATTGGAACCAGTGGCCATGCGCCTAGAGGTTAAAGAAGGCAAGAACAGCTGTGTGGTCATCAATGATAGTTACAACTCAGACGTGAATGCTCTAGAACTGGCACTCGATTTTCAGGCAAGACGTTCGGTCGGATCAAACAAAAGGACATTGATTCTTTCAGATATCCTTCAAAGCGGACAAAGCGCAGAGGATTTGTATAAAGTTGTATCCAATATGGTCATACGTAAAAAGATTGACCGGTTTATTGGCGTCGGATATGAACTATCAGCCCATGCTTCCTTGTTCCCTATGCAAACCCATTTTTTTTTACAGACAGAACGCCTTTTGTTGTCCGGACTTTTGGATCAGCTTCGCAATGAATCCGTTTTGATAAAAGGTTCCCGTTCTTTTGGTTTTGAGGAGGTTAGTGAAAGATTGTCCTTGAAGGTTCATGAAACTGTGCTGGAAGTTAATATGGATGCATTGGTGCACAATGTGAATTACTTTAAATCCAGACTGAAGCCGAAGACTCAAATGATTTGTATGGTCAAAGCTGAAGGCTATGGTAGTGGAGCCCTCGAGATAGCAAAAACACTTCAGGCGCATTCTTGTGATGCGGTTGCTGTAGCTGTGGCGGACGAAGGCGTTGAGTTGCGTCATGGGGGAATCTATATTCCAATTTTGGTGATGAACCCAGAATTTGGAAGCTTTTCGACTATTTTTGAGCACAAACTGGAACCTGAAATATATAGTTTCAAGTTGCTGGATGCTTTTATTCGGGAAGCGGAACGGGAAGGGGTGAAAAGCTATCCCATCCATATCAAGTTGGACACCGGTATGCACCGTTTGGGTTTCGAAGAAAAGGATCTTACTGAACTTTTAGGCAGATTGAAAGGCCAGGAATCCTTGCGTGTGAAATCCACATTCTCTCATTTGGTCGGTAGCGACGAGGCTCGTTTTGATGAATTTACGCATCAACAACTGGAACAATTTGACCGTTTTTCGTTAGCTATTCAGGCAGCTTTCCCCCATCGGATTCTGAGACACATTCTCAATTCAGCGGGTATTGACCGTTTTCCAGAATACCAATATGACATGGTCAGATTGGGAATTGGAATGTATGGGATTTCGTCTGTCGATGAGTCGAAACTACGTAATGTAAGTACTCTTAAGACTACCATTCTGCAGATTCATAATCTGCAAGCCGGACAAAGCGTGGGCTATAGTAGAAAAGGCATGCTCAGCCGTAATTCCAGCATTGCGACTTTGCCTATCGGATATGCCGATGGTCTGGATCGCCATTTGGGTAACGGAAGTGGAGAGGTACTCATCAACGGACACCGTGCACGATTTATCGGGAATATATGTATGGATGCCTGTATGATCGATATTACCGATATTAAAGCAAAAGAAGGAGATGAAGTTATCGTTTTCGGGGAAGGTCTTCCGCTTTCTGAAGTCGCAGTGAAGCTTGGAACCATTCCTTATGAAATACTAACCTCCGTGTCCAATCGTGTGAAACGAATATATTTTCAGGAATAATATCCAAATGAAGCATATTATATTTGCCCTATTTTATGTTGTTTTGACATTCTTCTTCCATTCCTGTGTTTTGTTAAATATCATTGATACTGATACATCAGAAGATAATCCGAACAAGTATGTCAATGACTGGATTAGCAAGACGATGGATGTTTACTATTACTGGGAAGATAAAATGCCGTCAAGTACAGACAAGACCCTTTATCCGGATGCTTATTTTGAATCATTGCTTTATCAATATGATGCCGTATCAGCCCCGGATGGAGATCGCTTTTCCTGGATCAGAGAGGATTGGCAAGAGTTGGTTTCTTCTATAAAAGGTGTTGAGGCCAACGAAATCGGGTTTGATTATGTACTCTATCTGAAGGAAAAAGGATCTACAGCTGTGGTAGGGCAGGTCACCTATACCAAAAAAAGGACTCCGGCAGAAGCTGCCGGCATCAAGCGGGGCATGCTTTTTAATAAGGTTGATGGATCAGATCTGACTACCTCCAACTATAAAACGCTATTGTCTGTCACGGCCGGTGAAATAACCTTTGGTTTCCTGAATGTGAATTACACCGATGAAGGTACGTTCAACGGATATACTTCAGGACAGAGCCTGACCATACAGACGCTTGCCAGTTATTCGGAAAATCCTGTATATCTTGATTCTGTGTATCAGATTTCAGGACACAAAGTCGGTTATCTGGT
>Ga0265294_10004494_pt1 | contig 17418 bp, 21 predicted proteins | sample MunlanPumphouse3_FD_192504 | JGI IMG/M metagenome (GOLD analysis project Ga0265294, IMG submission 192504) | Groundwater microbial communities from a municipal landfill in Southern Ontario, Canada - Pumphouse #3 | ecosystem: Environmental > Aquatic > Deep subsurface > Groundwater | place...
CACTGCGCGACGCTTCTATCGAGTGCTATAATCTTGTGACTGTGAGTTCTATACTGCCCCCCAGGTGCAGTGTGATCACAAAGGAGGAGGGGCTCCCTGATATAGCTCCAGGCAGTGTGGTTTTTACTGTAATGTCAAGAATTGAGTCTGATGAACCACACCGTCGGATATCTGCTTCAGTCGGGGTTGCTATTCCTGAAGATCAGGAGAATGAATGGGGATACTTTACTGAGCACCATGCCTTTGGTATGGAACCTGAGAAGACAGGTATATATGCAGAGAAACTTGCATATGATCTCTATCACAGTCTCACAGATAAAAAACCTGAAAGAACTCTGAATGTCACCGATTCTGCGGTTGTGGATGATGATGGTCGCTGGACCACCGTGCTTGCTGCCGCAGTCTTCATTATGGAGTAAACAGAAGGATGACCTCACGTATACATTCGCCACATATGACCTGCCCTGGTTGCAAAGAGGAGATATTCCTTGAAGAACTTGTGAGTGGGCGCTGCCCGCTCTGTGGCTGTTCACTTGATGATGTGGAGAATCCAGATGAGGATTTTGATGAGATCCTCAGCAGAGATGATTTCTCATACCTCCTCTTTGAATATTTTGTGTTCAGTAAGTTGGATAAACTTGGGGCTGATCCTGTCAGGATCCAGCAGATGCTCTCAGAATATGAAGACATAGTCGATACTGACGATGCTGATAAAGACAATGCCGACAATGGCAATGCGAGGATCACACTTCCTCTGAGAATCCGCGAAAGAGTTCTTCCCAGGCACTGCCAGAAGTGCAACCACTTCTTTATGCGTGGTGGCAGCAAGGTGGCTGAGTGCACTGAGGAGAATGGCCTTTCTGTCTATTATCTCTGCCCTTCCTGCAGTGAGTAGAGATTTCTGACAATTTTTCTTTTTTTTGGGTTTTTCTGGATCTGTAGAAATCCTCTGCCCCGCCCCCTGGCAATAAGATGTCGGTCTGGAGAGGAACATAACAACGTTCCCTGATTCAGAAAGTGGCACCCAAAATGGGGACTATCCTGATCCGAGGGGCTGGCGGGGGGCTTGGCACCCCCTGCCTAAATCAAAATATTCTACGATTAGGAAATAGATGCAGGGAGGACGCGTTAAATCTTCGATTTCCTGTTTTCTCGAACTCTTTTCACTCGCACCCTGCCTCTTATGATCACAATTTAGATCTTTGGTTAAATGTGGCTGGCCCTGCCTGCCAGGTCAGAAATCCAGCCAGCTTTAGTATAGGCAGGGGGTTGCACCCCCGCCAGCCCCCTCGTGATTCTCCCCCTAACAGGTGTCATGATCCTCCAGAGGCCTGACTATGATTCAGAGACATGCACACTGACTGGGGGACTATCTCCACCCAAGGGGCTGGCGGGGGCCGCCCGGCCGTAAAAAAAAAAGATTAGTAAGTGCGGGCGATGATCGCCGCCTTTCCGGGTTTGCCACAGATGACACAGTTTCCTTCTTCATCTGTGATATGTTCTGACCGGACGTCAGTTCCCAGAACACTGACATCTATGCTCTTCTCAATCTCATTTGCACAGTCCTCTGATCCGCACCAGTGGACGACTCCAACGCCCTTCTCCACAGCCGCCTTTGCCTCTTCAAGACTCTTTGCAGCTGTGATCTGGTTTACTGCCTTCTCCTCGGCCCGTGCTGTGAGCTGTGTCTTGAAGGTCTCCATGAGGCCTGCGACCTCCACACTGAGCTCTGCCCTTGAGATAACTGTCTTCTCTCCAAGGCGGTTGACTGCCACTGCGACACCATTGTCGATATCACGCGGGCCTACCTCTATCCTGAGAGGCACACCATGCATCTCCCAGTAGTAGTATTTGGCACCTGGCCTGAGACTGCGGGTATCTGTCCTGACCCTGTAACCTGCGGCCCTGAGCTCGTCCTCAATGGCCTGTGCCTCTCTCAGGACCTCCTCCTCGCGTTTCTTTATGATGATCGGAACAATGGCGACCTGCACAGGTGCGACAGCGGGTGGAAGAACCAGACCCTTGTCGTCACCGTGGATGCTGATCGTGGCCGCGATACAGCGCTCAGAGACCCCATAGCAGGTCTGGAAGGCATACTGCTGCTCACCCTTCTCATCCTCATAGGTGATAGAGAAAGTCTTTGAGAAGTGGTCTCCGAGGTGGTGTACAGTCCCTATCTGGAGAGTCTTGCCGTCAGGCATGATGGTGTCTGCTGCCATCGTGTAATCTGCGCCAGGGAACTTGTCCCAGTCAGGGCGGCGCGATATGATAATCGGCACGCAGAGGTCTCTGTAGAACTCCCTGCACAGACCTATCTCAGTCTCGACCTGTGCCTCTGCGTCATCCCAGGTGGTATGGACTGTGTGTGCCTCCATGAAAGAAGTGATCTCACGCAGCCTGATGAGAGGTCTTGTGTGCTTGGTCTCGTACCTGAAGGTATTGACGATCTGATAGATTCTGAGAGGCAGATCTGCGTGTGAGCGTACCCAGAGGGCATACATCGGGTAGATCGATGTCTCACTCGTTGGTCTGAGTGCAAGCGGGATCTCAAGTTCAGAGGTTCCGCCATGTGTGACCCAGTAGACCTCCTCTTCAAAGCCCTTGATGTGCTCAGCCTCCTTCATGAACTCAGTCTTCGGGATGAGCATCGGGAAGAGTGCTTCCTCATGATCACGATCAAGCAGTCTGCGGAGAATCTCATATGTCGCCCTTCTCAGCGCAAAGCCGTGCGGGAACCATACATAAAGGCCCTTTACAGGGTACCTGACGTCCATAATTCTGGCGCGCCAGAGGATATCATTGTACCATGCGCTGAAGTCTGATTTTGGCGGGAGTGTGCCGATGTCTTCTTCCATGTTTTAGACTCCTTGAGTGACTAAATTTAGGATTTCGGGCGTAATAAACCCCTCTATGAACGCTGCCACAGCAAGCAGGGGAATAACTGTGAGAATGAAGCGTCTCCCAAGGATACGTGCACTCTCAGATGCATCCCCAGACCCTCTGAGATCCAGCCAGAGGGCCTCTGCCAGCATAAGACCGAGGGCCCCTGATATGATGAACGCAGGTATCTCAAAGATGCCATGAGGAATGATACCGGCTGCCAGATAGAGGAGGCCTGCCTGCTGTTTCAGAGACTCAATGACCACACCGATGACAACCCCGTTTATGGTGATGATCATGGCAGTCACCAGCCCGAATGAGGCCCCCCCCAGAAAGAGCAGGACTGACGCGCCCAGATTGTTTACAAACAACTTTGCACTGAGCAGTGCGGGGTTCTCATCCATGATCTGGTCAAAGACCTGATCCTGCATCATAGAGACCATCATCTCACCGGTCTGGGGATCCTGCCAGACGATCACAGCGCCTATGAGAATCGCAACGATAAATGCGACCAGGGAGGTGATCAGGGCAGGTCTGAAATGACCATCAGACATATAGAACCATCCTTACCATATCACGTATTCCTGGCGCCAGACCGACAACGATCATCGCAAGCAGAATCAGGTGCCAGAACTGGATGTTGCCTTCTTTTCTGTACATCTCAAGCACATATATGGCAGGCACAATCACCGCCAGTTTAAGTGCAAACATCGAGAATGCCGTGCCTGTGGTATCTATCAGGGCAGAGCCCACCACATGCTGCTCCACATATACCTTCTCATGGATGTCAATTCCAAATGAGGTGGCACTGGCATCAAACATGTGCCCAAAGATGAGGAGCCTGTACAGAAGGTCAGATGCATACTCCCATCTGAAGACATACCTCAGAACTGCCCATACAGCAAGAGTCGATCCAAGGGCCATCAAAAGTATGGCTGCAAAGACATCAAGAGCGATTCTGGACTCATTCAGGCCATATGCAATCAGCGGAACAACTGAGATCAGGCATGCAGCAATACCGCCTGCTGCAAATCCCCGCGAGTAATTACTGATAATTCCCCGCAACTCAAGATTCCATGAGAGCATCAGCACCGCCACCGCATAGAAGGCAATGACAAAGTATATCAGCGGCGTGACCAGTAGCACATAGTAGGGATATGGAATTATGCCTGTGTCCTCAACAACACGGAGGAGTCCGCCAAGCACGACATACGGAAGGGTGGCAAGGACAAAATCCCTGTCAATCCCGATACCTGTGTGTGTCAGCCACCTGTATATCAGAAATACCGCAATAACCAGGATGACCGCATAGGTCAGTGTATCAACGATTGTGTAGGCTTCCCCGTTTATGATGGGACCGATGTAATATTCATATAGAAAATCCCAAACCATTTATGATCCTAATGAGCGCCCAAGGTATAAAAGTACTCAAAAATAAGGTCTTTGATAAGTCCAAGTGGATGCAGCTCCCCCGTGATGTCGTGATTGGTCATGACGTCCTCTCCCAGATCCCGAAGGTCTGTGAGGATCTTCGTCTTGGCTCGTCTGTGCTCATTATCACCGGATCAAAGACAGGCGAGGTTGCCGGAAGAAAGGTGGCATCCATACTTGAGGAGACCTGTTCATGCAGGATCTGGTCTTCCACATCCATATCTCCTGAGAAGATCCATGAAGCCGAGGCCGCGGCGGCCGGAGCTGATTTTATCATAGGTGTGGGCGGCGGGCGTGTGATCGACACCGCAAAGATTGTCTCATATAATCTGGATCGCCAGTTCATCAGCGTACCAACAGCTGCCTCCCATGATGGCATCGCCTCTTCCCGCGCATCTGTCCCAATAGAGGGGGGCAGTGTCTCACTTGAGGCGCACCCCCCGATTGCCCTTGTGGCTGATACAGGCGTGATCGCGCAGGCGCCCCACAGGCTCCTTGCCTCAGGGTGTGCAGATATAATCTCAAATTATACGGCCATACTTGACTGGGAACTATCTCACCGTATCAGGGGTGAAGAGATATCTGAGTATGCAGTGGCCCTCTCCAGAATGACAGCTGAACTCCTTGTGAAGAATGCAGATCTCATAAAACCTCACAATGAGCAGAGCGCGTGGATGGTAACAAAGGCACTTGTCTCTTCAGGTGTTGCAATGAGCATCGCAGGTTCATCGCGCCCTGCAAGTGGTGGTGAACATAAGTTCAGCCATGCCCTTGACCGTCTGGCGCCTGGAAAGGGACTGCACGGAGAACAGTGCGGAATTGGATCGATCATCACGATGTATCTGCATGGCGGGGACTGGCAGGGCATACGAGACTCCCTCCGGAAGATCGGTGCCCCTGTCACCCCGGCTGAGATGGGCATATCAGATGAGATTGCGGTTGAGGCTCTTCTGAGTGCAAAGGAGATCAGACCTGAAAGATTTACGATTCTCGATATGGGACTGACAAAGGAATCCGCACATGAACTGGTCAGGATGCTGTATCAGGAGTAGATTAAAATGAATGACAGTCGGGTTAGAATCACATTAATCGGGGTGCATCTGGCAGAGCCGGGTGCTGAGTTCATATATGAGGGGCCGACTGAGGCCTGCGAAGGCTGCAAGGTATACAAGGTCTGCAACAACCTCAGAAAAGGCAGAAGATACAGGATTGTGAGTGTCCGTGGCACGGCAGTACAGACCTGTTCTGTACACCGTGATGGTGCCTGTGCTGTTGAGGTGATCGAGGCACCGGCTGTTACCCTGATCAATGCAGAGAGTGCCTTTGTCAACTCAAAGATTACCTTTGAGCCAAATTGCACAAACACAGAATGTCCAAGTTATCTGCTCTGTCACCCTGAGGGTATTATCGAGGGTGAACACTACCTGGTTGGCAAGGTGCTTGGAAATCCGGTTGATTCCTGTGAGATGGAAAGACGTCTCAAACTTGTCGAGCTCCGGCCGGACTGATATTTCTATGGTCTGGCAGCAGTTGCAAGCCGTCCTGCCAGGTCGACCACCATCTCCCATTCCCTGAGGTCTGCCTTCCAGTCTTCAGGGATGGCATCAATTCCCCAGTATGCACCGGCAAGAGCGCCGCAGAGGGCACCTATGGTATCAGCATCCCCTCCGAGGTTCACTCCGCGCACCACAGTATCCCTGAATGAGGATGAGGTAATGCATATTGCTGTTGCACAGTGTGTCGCTTCCAGGGCATCAAGTGAGGGGATGAGTGGGTGGAGGTGGAGGTCAGTGAGTCTCTCTCTGACCTCTTCCTCCTGACAGGCAGAGAGGGCATGTGAGTATGCGGTCTCTCTTGATCTGCCGCGGCAGAGTTCACTTATCATGTGGTTGAAGAAGGCCGAGCACTCACAGGCAACCGGATCTGCATGGGTGAGGCAGGCACATGCGATACTGACTGCGCGTATCTCAGGTGCCGCGTACCATATGCCAAGGGGCGCGCCGCGCATGACACAACCATTGCTCCTGCCGCCACCCTGTTCTCTTCTGACAATCTCAGCCGCTTCTCTGGCTGTAAAACCCTTTATAATCAGCTCAAAGACAGCTGAGGAGGTCGGCCCGTAGAACTCTGGGTGAAGATGATAGCCCTCCAGAAACCTGGATATGAGCTCTTCAGGAGCAAACCCTCTGCATTTGATAAGAGATTCTGCGATAGCAATTGCCTGGAGTGTGTCATCTGTGATAGTGCCTCTTCTGACACCATGCACACCCCCTGAGCCCATTGTGGTAATGAGGCGCTGAGGCACGGGCAGGTTCTCAAGGGGTGCGCCCAGAGCATCCCCTATGGCGAGTCCTGCAAGTGCACCAAGGCTCTGCATATATTTGGATATCCTGATCACCTGCCAATTACCACACCCTGAAGGATGCGGCTTCCTGTTTTATCCTCTCTCTGCTGGGGCAAATTATCAGTCTCTTTGGCGCGTCTTACACCTGATAATTTACAATATCTTTCCTTGAATTGCTTGTTTTTTGTCACAACTCATAGACCTGCACAGGATTCAGAGCCCATTGTTGATTCATTGTTATATATATGTATTCCATGTCATTTATTGAATGATCCTGCATCCATCTCTGCCCCTCAAAGTGGGGTCTTCCGGCTCAGCGTAGATAAATTATATCTTCTTAGAAAGTTAGTAATCCTTGAGGATTGGTGATTTGGTGCAGAAAGAGGAATTGCTTCACTTACATATGCTTCTGGTGCACGTTAAAAAATATTATGAAACTGTTTATGGACAGGAATTCAGGACTGATGTCTATGATGAAATGTCAATATCCCCGGTTCATATTCATAAGAACAAGGTCTGCCATAAAAAAGCGATTCTCACTCTCGGAAAGGAGATTGTCGAGAATATAAAAGAGAACAGGCCTTCAGTTGTAGACTACTCCCAGAGATCAGAAGAGGTTATCGTCGAACACTGACACATGGATAATTCAACTGTTTTTCGGGAGATCATCTCCCTTATTTTGTCTGGTGATGCTGATAGTGCCAACATTCAGAAGCTGAAAACAGCGGTTGCAAAGAAGTATCATCTCTCATCGGTGCCCCGCAATTCTGATATATTTGGCGCGGCCACAGATGGGGAGCGTGAGGCACTGCGTCCGTATCTTCAGCTGAAACCGACGCGAACGATCTCAGGGGTGGCACCCGTTGCAGTGATGACCTCACCGCATCCCTGTCCGCATGGAAAATGCCTGCCCTGTCCTGGCGGGCCCGATCATCCTACCTTTCATTCGCCTCAGAGTTACACAGGTGAAGAGCCTGCGGCTCTCAGGGGTCGTCAGAATGACTTTGATCCCTACCGGCAGGTGCAGGCGCGCCTACGCCAGTTTGAAGAGCTTGGTCATCACATCGACAAGGTCGAGCTGATAGTGATGGGAGGGACGATGACCGCCAGGGAGCCTGAATATCAGAAAGGGTTCATGCGGGCATGTATCTCAGCGATGAACGAGTATAAGGGCGCGCCTGTTGATGAAAACCACTCATTTGAGGAACTCTGCTATGAGAATGAGCGCTCTGCTGTGAGGTGTATTGCCTCTACCTTTGAGACAAGGCCTGACTGGTGCAGAAGAGAGCATATTGATCGCATGCTCTCCCTTGGTGTAACCAAGGTTGAGCTTGGCGTTCAGCAGATTGCTGACCCGATCCTTGAGTATAACCGCCGTGGGCACGGGGTCGCTGAATCAGTCGAGGCGAACCGTATGCTCCGTGATGCGGGCATCAAGGTGGGTTTCCATGTGATGCCAAACCTGCCGTCTGCCACAATGGAAGACGATCGGCAGATGTTTGAAGGGCTCTTTTCTGACCCGCGGTTCAGGCCGGATTTTCTTAAGATCTATCCGACCCTGGTGACGCCAGGGTCTGAGATCGAGGATCTCTGGATGGAGGGTGGTTATCTGCCATATGATGAGGAAGAGCTCATAGACCTCATTGCCTATGCAAAATCACTCCTGCCTGAGTATGTGCGCCTCCAGAGGGTGCAGAGGGATATTCCCGCGCGCCTCATTGTCGCGGGTTCCCGTCACAGCAACTTTCGTCAGCTTGCAAAGGCACGCCTTGTAGAAAGCGGCGGCGAGTGCCGGTGCATCAGGTGCCGTGAGGCCGGACGCCACCAGATCCAGGATCAGCCTGAGATCAATGTGATGGAGTATGAATGTTGCGGAGGGCGCGAGTTCTTTATTCAGGCGAGATCCGGTGACGTGCTCATTGGATTTGCCAGACTGAGGTTTCCTGCAGAGCCCTGGAGGCAGGAGATTGTCGGCTCTGCTCTGCTGCGTGAATTACATGTCTATGGTTCACTTGTGCCCCTCAACAGGACAGGTGAGGGCAGCGAGTGGCAGCACAGAAACATTGGCAGCAGTCTGCTTGAAAGGGCTGAATCAATCGCCAGAGAAGCAGGATTTGGCTCTCTGGCAGTCATGAGTGGTATCGGCGTTCGGCCCTACTACCAGAGGCATGGCTATGAGAGAACAGGCCCATACATGATACACAGGTTTACATGAATGCCGCAACAGCCGAGTACCTCAGGCAGAGGTTCTCTGCATACTATCAGAAGGCGCAGATCTCTGTTCCTCCGGCTCTTGAGCAGAGGGAATGGGGATTCCTCTTCTTTACAACCTCTAAGAAGTCAGGGATGCGCCGCCACATGGCATTCTCCTCAGAAGAGGAGGTGGCAACATACCTCAGAACAATGGTGCCTGCCCATGTCTACTACTCAAGTGCCTACTATGCCTTCCCTGCGGCGGCTACGATGAATGAGAAGGTATGGACAGGCGCAGACCTGATCTTCGACCTTGATGCAGACCACATCGTCCATGGTGCATATGACATGATGCTCGCGCGTGTCAGGGATGAGACAGAGAAACTCCTCTCAATGCTCACAGATGAACTGGGATTCAGGAAGCAGGATATCAGTCTCTTCTTCTCAGGAGGGCGTGGCTATCATGTACACATCCGTGACATTGCTGTGCGTGGATGGGGCAGTCCTGAACGCCGGGAAATGGTTGACTACGTATGCGGCACCAACCCGGATCCTGGTGTGATGTTATGCGCGCATCAGGAGCAGGCAGGTGGATGGCCACTGCGGTACAGGGAAGCCCTGTCAGAGTATCTTGGATCAATCTTCTCAATGGAGAAGGCCGGAGCAGTGAAGTATCTGCGTGGCTTTGAGGGTATTGGAAAGAGTTCAAAGCTTCCTGCTGAATTTTATGCCAGAATCCCTGAATATCAGAAGATTCTCTCAGATCCAGGTTCAGAGATGCCACAGAACCGGATGCTGCGTGCTATCCTTGCTGATGAGAATGCAGATATGCAGGCCTGGATCAGAGAACATGCAGCCCTTGTGGATGAGCCTGTCTCTACTGATATCAAGAGACTGATCCGGATGCCAGGCTCTCTGCATGGCGGTTCTGGTCTGCGTGTCACCCCTGTTCAGCCAGATGAACTCCCTGACTTTGATCCACTTACAGATGCTGTGGTCTTTGGGGATGAGAAAGTGGCTGTAGATGTGAGCATGGATCTGAGCATGCCACTCCTGGGTGAGACCTTTGATCTTCAGAAAGGCAGATGCATTGTGCCTGAAGCTGTTGCAGTATTTCTCTGCTGTCGTGGATTGGGTGAATTTGCGGGAAGCAGGAGAGGTAAATGATGGAACTTGAAGACCTGCGTGTTATAATTCTTGATGAACGTGAAAGCGGAAGACTCTGTGTAATCTCACCTGAAACCTTTGAGATGACACAGAAACAGATCTCAGATCTCTACTCTGAAGTATATGGGGAGGCCCATTCGATCGACACCTTCCTCTCAGAGCATGCGCGTGATGTCCTTGAGGAGATCGCGAGTATGAGAGAGACCACACAGGAGATCATCCGCCAGCGCTCCCGTAAGATCCTGATGCTTGCCATGCTTCAGACTGAGAGCGGGTATGTAGACAAGGCTGAGATCAAGAAGATGCTGCCTCTTGAGAAGAGGATGTTCAATGAGATTACAGGCGCGATTGAGAGGTGTCATAAATCTCTCACCAGTGGAGATGAGGAGGTGACTCTGACAGGTGAGCCTGAGGGGACTCCATTGCAGGAGTCATTGCCTGTACCTGATGTTGTACAGCCGGTTACTCAGGCCACTTCTCCTGCTCCTGGTCAGACAGCACCGCCTGTTACCATGGTTCCTGTATCTCCTGTAACAGAAAGAGCCAGAGAAGACAATTCTGACCTTCTCCTTGTGCTTAAGGATACGGAACCTTTTATGGGCACTGACGGCAGAGTATATACACTTACCAGAGAAGATCTGGTAACTGTGCCTGCAATGAATGCAGGTGTGCTCTATGAGCGCAACATAGCCTTAAATATCAAGGTCGGCAAATAATATTGGGATTAAATATCCTCAGAGAGGGGCTATATCATGAAGATGCCAACAAAATTCCGGACATACTGCCCATATTGCAGAAGTCATCAGATTCACACCGTCGAGCGTGTTAAGAAAGGTAAAGTTCTCCATATGAACTGGATCGACCGCCAGAAGGCACGTCGGGGTACTGTGGGTAACATGGGTAAATTCTCCAAGGTGCCAGGTGGGGACAAACCTACAAAGAAGATCAATGTCCGCTACCGCTGCAGTTCCTGTGGTAAGGCTCACCTCAGAAAGGGATTCAGAGCAGGTAAATTTGAACTTACGGAGCAATAATTTATGGTTCGCATGAACAGGGAAAACAGAAGCGCGTTCTTCAGGGTCAAGTGCCCGGACTGTGAGAACGAACAGCTTGTCTTTGATAAGGCAAGCACAGTAGTGGACTGCGCGGTCTGCGGCAAGGTACTTGCCGAGCCACGCGGTGGAAAAGCAGATATCAAGGCAGAAATTCTTGCCAAATTAGAGTGATTGCTTCATGCATGAGAGAGACTGGCCAGAAGAAGGCGAACTGGTTGTATGCACCGTCAAGAAGGTCAAAGACTTTGTTGCATTTGTAGGTCTTGACGAGTACAACGATACTGAGGGACTCATCCCCATCGCTGAAATCGCGAGGGGATGGATTAAGCACATTCGGGACTTCGTACGCGAAGGACAGAAAGTAGTCTGTAAAGTCCTGCATGTGGACACCGTTCGTGGCCATATCGATCTCTCACTCAAAGATGTCAATGATCACCAGCGCAGAGAGAAGATCCATGAATGGAAGAATGAGCAGAAGGCTCACAAGTGGATCAGTTTTATCTCCGAGGAAACTGGTTTTTCATCAGAAGACATTGAGGATATGTTTTCTCCAGAATATGGATCTTTCTATCCAGTATTTGAGGATATAGTCACCGATGAGCCAGGAACTCTGAAGAGACTTGGTCTTGATCAGAATGTCGCAGATTCCCTTATCAGGGTCGCAAGTGAGAATGTCAAGATCCCAAGGGTGACTATCAGTGGACACCTGTTCCTGGCTACTCCTCGTCCTGATGGTGTCAATGTTATCAGGCGTGCGCTCAGGAGCGCTCAGCCCAAGATTGATGGCGTGGAGATTGACCTGATGTATCTGGGTGCACCAAAGTATAACGTCAAAGTTACTGCACTTGATTATAAATCTGCAGAAAAGGCGATAAACAGGGTCACTAAGGCGGCCATTGGTGTAGTCGAGAGAGCTGATGGTCAGGGAAGTTTCGTAAGGAAGCAACGTTCTGGTAAAAACTGATGAGTGGGAGGATCAGGCGGTGCCCGGAGGATGGCACCTATACTCTCTCTTTTATCTGTCCTGTATGCAAATCTGCAACAGGAAGCGCACACCCTGCTCGTTTTTCACCTGAAGACAAATACGGACGATATCGCCGTGAGGTCAGAGAATGGAACCAATTGAGGTAGACTGCATAGATGAGATCGGGAATGCCTCAATTCTTATTGAAGGTCTTCCTGGTGTAGGCCAGGTAGGAAAACTCGTTGCTGAACATCTCATTTCTGAACTCGGTGCAGAAAAAGTCGCTGAGATCAGGTCGATCTTCTTTCCTCCACAGGTATTGATCGATGAGGACGGGGTTGCTGCTCTGCCCAAAAATGAGATCTACTGGTACAAGGGTGAGGAGATATCGATCCTATTTCTGGTCGGTGACTTCCAGAGCAGTTCATCAGAAGGACATTATCTTCTCTCAGATGCCTACCTTGACATTGCCGAGAAGTTTGGTGTAAAGAGGCTCTATACCCTTGGTGGATATGGTGTGGGTCACCTTATTGATGACTCAAGGGTGCTCGCAGCTGTGAATGCCCCGTCCCTCAGGGATGAGGTGGAGGCCGCAGGCGCGACATTCCCGGTTGATGAACCAGTTGGGGGTATCATTGGTGCTTCCGGCCTTCTCCTGGGCATGAGCACATATCGTGATATCGAAGGTGTCTGCCTGATGGGTGAGACCTCAGGCTACCTTGTTGATCCAAAGAGCGCAAACAATCTCCTGGATGTCCTCTCATCTCTGCTTGGAATTGAGGTCGATAAGACCCGGATCCTTGAGCGTGCTGAAGAGATGGAGGAGATCATCGAGAAGCTTAAGGATATGGAACAAAGTAAAAAAGATGAAGAACTGAGTTATATCGGCTGATTATGCTGGTAAATGCTGATTTTCATATACATTCTCTTTTTTCCATGGCAACATCGCCTGCCATGAAGCCGCCTGCTATCCTTGAAGGCTGCCTTCAGAAGGGCATAGATGTGCTGGGCTGTGGTGATGCACTCCAGCCTGAGTGGAGACATATGTGGGAACCCTGCCTTGAGAATGATGCAGGTATACTGGTTCTGCCTACTGCTGAGGTCGAGGGCATGAAGAGGGTTCATCACCTCATCTTTATGAAAGACTTTGCAGGCTTTGAGGAACTCACAGAGATCTTCAGGCCTTTCAGTCGTGATATCCTCAAAGGTGGCAGGCCTCATGTCAGGCTCTCTGGAAAGGAGATTGCTCTGGCTGTGCATGAACTGGGGGGTCTTGTCGGTCCTGCCCATGCTTTCACGCCCTGGACCGGGCTTTATGGTCATTTTGATTCCCTGCAGGAGTGTTATGGGGAAGAAAATATTGACTTCCTGGAACTTGGTCTGAGTGCTGACAGTTCATATGGCGATGCCATCTCAGAGCTCTATGATGTTCCGTTCCTCTCCAACTCTGATGCACACAGTGCTTCACCCCTTAAACTCGGGAGAGAGTTCAACAGGATGAAGATCCAGCACTCCACCCCTGAAGGGGTATTTGAGGCACTTAAAAGTGGCTCTGTTCTGATGAATGCAGGTTTCTTCCCAGAGGAGGGGAAATACAACAGAACTGCCTGCACCAGATGTTTTGAGCAGTATTCTCTCAAAGAATCCGCCAGTTTTGGATGGAAATGCCCAAAAGATGGCGGGAGGATCAAGGCTGGTGTGTATGACCGGGCTATGAGTCTCTGCGATGGAGAGAAGCGTGCAAGACCGCCCTATTATCATATAATCCCGCTTGGTGAGATCATCATGACTGTTCTTGGGACTTCATCTCCTGTGACAAAGAAGTGCCAGAGCCTTCACCAGAGTCTTATCTCCAGTCTTGGCAATGAAACAGGGATTCTCACAGATGTCCCTGTGGATGAGATAAGAGAGGTCAACAGGGGTGTGGGTGATGCCATAGGTGCCTTCAGGCGTGGTGAGTTTGTCCTGTACCCTGGTGGCGGCGGGAAGTATGGGAGTTTCAGCCTTTCAGTCTGAGATCAGAACTGCCTGGCGGCCCCCTGATCTTTGAGTGGGGGATGGAGCCGTAACTGGATGTGTCTCATTTCCAGAAAAAAAGATAACTATTTTGAGATGGGGCCCATTGTTTTTATGAGTTTTCCAATCTCATTGAGGGCCTTGTCTCTGCCGGCCTCATCGCAATGTCCCTGTGCCGCTGATGCCATGTCAGTGAGTTGTATAATGAGAAGAAATGTCTCGTCGTCATCGAGAATGGCTCTGTTATTCATAGACAATTTATCTTATATTCATTTTCATGATTTACATCTTTGGTTTAACCCGTGTGGGGTCATTTTCCCTGGGGATTTTGATCAGTGTGGACATCTTCTGACACTCTGAAATGGCCTGCAGATTCCTTCTGCGCCCCTCCTGACAATCTGCATGTCCTGTTGTTGTGATCATAACATCTCCTGACCTCGTGATGGCGTCATTATCTCAAATTGCAGTTTTAATTGGGTTTGTTTGAGTGTGGTCATTATGATTTCCCTAAAGTAAGAGTTATGCGCAAGTGCAACTAAATATTAAACAATGCTGAAAATTCGTAGGGAAGTCTGTGGATACTGCGGTGCATGTGTTTCAGTCTGCCCGGAAGGCGCGCTTGAACTGGTTGACGCCTACCTGACAGTGAACGAGAACTGCCTCGACTGTGGTATATGTGCAAAGATCTGCCCTCTGGGCGCACTGGAGGTGAAAAAATGAAGAACCTTTATGATGTGCTTATCATCGGTGCCGGCCCTGGAGGAGCTCTTGCTGCCAGGACTGCCGCAGAGAAGGGTCTCTCTGTCTGTATGATCGAGAAGAGGCCTGCAATTGGCACGCCTGTACGCTGTGCAGAAGGTGTAAGCAAGGAACTTCTTGCGCAGTTTGTTGAGGTAGATCCCAAGTGGATCTCAACTGAGATCAGAGGCGCCAAGATCGTCTCACCTGATGGCTCAGAGATGTACCTGAACTCTGAGATAGCCGGCAATGAGGTTGGCTATGTCCTTGACAGAAAGATGTTTGACCGTGAGCTTGTATGGCAGGCGGCAAACGCAGGCGCTGAAGTATATGTCAAGACACGTGCAGTTGATGCCATTGTTGAGAATGGCATTGTCTGTGGTGCAAATATCGAGACTGGTGGTAAAATCCACGAGGTGCGTGCCAGTGTGGTCATCGCTGCTGATGGTGTGGAGTCCAAATTTGCAAGATGGTGTGGAGTGGATACCACAGTGCCTGTGCGTGAACTCGAGACCTGTGCCCAGTATCTCATGACAGGCATCGATATAGACCCACATACAACTGTGTTTTATATAGGCAACGAGGTATCGCCTGAGGGATATGTCTGGGTCTTCCCCAAGGGTGACGGCACCGCAAATGTGGGCATGGGTATGTCTGGCAGGAAGAGTGGTGATGGTCACCGGCCTATAGATTATATCAACAAATTTGTTGCTGAGAAGTTCCCTGATGGCAAAACAATTGAGCTTATAATTGGTGGTGTCTCAGTCTGCCGCCCACTTGAGTGCACTGTTGCTGATGGCCTGATCATTATTGGTGATGCAGCCCGTGTCAGTGATCCAATTACCGGCGGCGGCATCTACAATGCGATGTACACCGGCAGTCTGGCCGCAGAGGTGGCTGCAGAGTGCATTGCAAAGAAGAACTGCACAAAATCAGCCCTTATGAGGTATGATCAGGAATGGCGTGCCTCCAGGATGGGTAAAGCCCTTGAGAGAAATTACATAATCAAGGAGATCTTTGTCAATATGAGTGATGAGAAACTTAATTCCATCCTTGACTCAGTGAGCTCCATTAATCTGCAGGAGTTCTCCACCCTGACTCTGATCAAGGAACTCCTCAAACATAATCCCAGACTCCTGATGGATCTTGCACCACTGAAAAAATTATTCCGCTGATTTTCTGAGTTGCCTGTTTACTATCTTGAGGCACTCCATCTCAGCCTCTTTTTTGGTAAATACTGTGATAATGTCGCCAGGGCTGATCCTGACAGTTCCACTTGGTATGATAAGATCCCCGTTTGTGCGTTTGATTGAGATGAATACGAAGTCCTTGACATCGAGTTCGCGTATCTCGTGATCCACGAAGGGTGCTCCCTCTTCTGCCACCACCTCGAAGATCATGCCCCCTGATATGGCTGCAAGCTGTTGCATGTTGGGATTTTTTGACCAGTAGTAGAGACGGTTTGCCACAAGTTCGTCAGGATTCTCACTGATCTTCACTCCTACCTCCTTGAAGAGTTCTGAGTGCTCTATCTGGTTGACAATGGAGACAACATTCTGTACATCAAATCTCTTGGCAAGCCAGCAGGTCATCAGGTTGACAGCATCATCGCTGGTGGTCGCGACAACAGAATCAGCACGGTCAATGCCGGCATCCTCCAGGATGGACTTGTCAGTGGCATTGCCTGTGATAGCAAGCACATCATAGTGTTCAAGAATTTCACTGCAACGATTCTCAGCCTGATCAATAACAACAACACTGTCACCATGATTGACTGATGTTGCTGCAAGGCTTCTTCCGATTCCACCCAGGCCAATTATGATGATATACATTGCTGTCTGTTTACAATCATGCCTCTTGATATACATTGTGAATTGTACCACTCTCCTGTGATCTGTGGTGTCGATGAGGCCGGAAAAGGAGCAGTGCTTGGGCCTATGGTAATAGGGGGAGTTGCGGTGCCTGATTCTGCGGCCTGCGAAGGTAAAGGCTATAATGACTCAAAAAAGCTCACCGCAAGACGGCGTGAAGAGTTGTATGAAGAGATAACTTCTGAATTCCCATATGTTGTGGTATCAATATCTGCCAGAGAGATCGATGCACAGCGTACTGGGATGGGCATGAATGAGATTGTTGCCCGTGCTCATGCCGAGGCTGTCACGGCCCTCAGACCTGAATCTGCATATCTTGATGCCTGTGATGTCAATGCCCTTCGTTATGAAAGGACAGTGAAGTCCTTTTTTTCAGTCCCCTGTATGGTCATTGCAGAGCATCATGCAGACAGCACCTATCCTGTTGTGAGTGCAGCAAGTATTGTTGCCAAGGTGACACGTGATCGTGCTATTGTGGAACTGAGGGATGAATTCGGCGAGATAGGAAGTGGTTATCCCTCTGATCCCGTTACTATCAGATTTCTGACTGATTATATCCAGATGGAGGGTTCGGTTCCTGAATGTGCACGTTCATCCTGGAAAACCATATCAAACCTGCTTGAGGCGCGTTCTCAGGCCAGTCTCCTGGATTTCTAATCAATGGGCTCTGTAGAAATCATATCAATGAGGGTTGCAGGGGCTGCGGCTCCTCGAAACACTACGTGTCATGGCAAATCATAGATTTGCCTGAACAGAAAA
>Ga0265294_10004495_pt1 | contig 17414 bp, 13 predicted proteins | sample MunlanPumphouse3_FD_192504 | JGI IMG/M metagenome (GOLD analysis project Ga0265294, IMG submission 192504) | Groundwater microbial communities from a municipal landfill in Southern Ontario, Canada - Pumphouse #3 | ecosystem: Environmental > Aquatic > Deep subsurface > Groundwater | place...
CTAAATGTTGTTTTTGATCATCACCAACGGGAACATATTTTGCATCATATAAAAGAATATCTGCGGCCATTAAAGCAGGATAAGTAAACAAAGCAGAAGTAATTCCTTGCGTTTGTTTCGCTGCTTTATCTTTATATTGTGTCATTCGTTCTAATTCACCCATGTAACAAACAGATTGCATCACATAACCTAATTTAATATGGGCATCTACTTCAGATTGAATGAAGAGAACCAATCGATCTGGATTTAAACCGCAAGCTAAATATAATGCAGCAACATTTTTGATGTTTTGCTTTAGTGTCTTGGGATCTTGTGGAGTTGTAATAGCATGTAAATCCGCTACAAACACAAAAAATTCATAATCGGTCATCGAGTTTTGTAGCTTTACAAAATTTTTTAATGCTCCTAAATAGTTACCTAAAGTTGGTATTCCTGTTGGTTTGATTCCTGATAGTACTATATTCATAATGCACCCTCCCATTATATCTAATGTGAATATTATACTCTTGCTCCAAAATAAAATCAAGTTTTTCAAATTGCTTTATTATGTATAGTCTGTTATAATTTATGGAACAAGGCATATAAAAGCGTGTAATCGATAACATTTTCATGTAAGAGGCTAATTATTTCAATTTTAGAATGGAGTAGAAGATAAAACACGCTAATATCAATATGAATTGAAGGAGAATAAGAAAATGAGGAAAGGTACAAAAATTTTTGCGTTAGTACTATTGTTAATGTTTGTTTTTTCATTATCGGCTTGTGATTCTAAACCAGAAGCAATCAGCATTCCCAATGAATTAGTTGCAGCTGCGGTTAAAGATGGAAAAGTAGAGATTAGTGAGTTAAAATTAAATCTAGATTTAGGAAATGGAACAAGTGAACAGATTGACATTACTCCAGAAATGATTATAGGAGGCGATATCAACCAATTAACTACCCCAGGTAGTTACGATTTGATTATTTCCTACAAAGGGCTTGAAATCACGGTTGCTTTTTACATTCCTAATCCATCCATTGTCGAAATAGCAGTAGATAATGAGAGTGTTATAGAAGCACAAAAGAAAGAAATTTTTGATTTAAATGATATTCTTGTAAAGGTGATTTATTCCGATGGGAAAGAAGAATTTATCAACATAACTGAAAAAATGATATCGAGTGACTATATCAATTTGTACTTAAAAGGTGAGCATAGTATCACTATTAAGCACAAAGGCCTTAGTACTAGTTTTACAGTCAATGTACCGAATGACAAATTTTTAACTCTATCACAATTAAACTCGGTTGCTGATGGAAAAACAGTAGTTGTGAAAGCATATACGACTTGTTATTTGGAAAGCACACTATATATTTATGACGACACTATTGCAACAACAGCAATAGCAGTGTCAGCATCTACATTAAAAAATAATGATGCCCTTCTTGGAGACGGGAAAGAAGTCATCCTTAGAGGAACAAAAACAACAATTGATGATAGACCAGGACTGAAGAGTGTTAATAGTGTATTGACAACAGAGCAACAAAATCAGAGTAGTAATACACAAATGACAGATTTATCACAAAATCAAATCAATAGTAATATCTACAAGAATGTTGATTTTACAACTCTTAAAGTATACAGCAAACCTACAAGTTTTAGTGATCGTAAAAATGTTGTTTTTGAAATAACTGATGGAGTTAATGTTTTCAAAATAATGGTTCCTAAAGAAGAAGACGATATCTTTAGTCAAAAGATATTCATTACTTTGAGTGAACTAGCAGTTGATCATGAATTAATTTTAAAAGACATTCTTGTTGCTAATCTAGATGGTGAAACAGTTCTTTTCATTACAAAGGAATCAGAAGTGGATTATATTCCGGTTGTTCATGAATATCAAAAACCTGTGGATGAAGTCATAAATGAAGAATTTGATGCTTTTCTAGATGAAATGTTTTTATATTATCTAGGAGATTCACCTTTTAATATTAACTACATGATTTATGATATTGAAGCATTTGATATAAAATATGGAACTAACTTAGCTAATGCTCCAGTTATAGCAACAACAGAATATGATATGACTCCTGAAGCAGAGATAGAATATTATGCTGAACTGCTTGTAAAGAAAGGACAGTTACTTTCTTTCAATCGTGACAGTTTATCAAATAGTCAGAAATTAGCTTATGATGTCATACTAGATTATATCAATCGAGATCTAAATTATTTTGAGTTTACTGACGAAGGAGAAAACATTTATTTCTACTACGGTACACAATTGGGTAGTTATTTGGGCTATCAAGCACAATTACCAAGTATTATAGCAGAATATCGTTTTGATGATAAGCGCGATATCGAAAACTATTTTGAGTATTTGAAGACAACGCAAAAAGATTTTGAAGTACTTTTTATGTTTGAAATGTCAAAATTGACATCAGGTAAAGGAAATCCTATGACAGATTATGTCATTGATTTGGTTATTGAACAATGTGATGCTTTTATCGAAACAGAAGAAGAAAACTACTTAATCACTGTTTTCAATGATCGAATAGGGTCTTATGAATTCCTAACCGAAGCAGAAATTAATGATTATAAAGAAAAAAACACACAATATGTTAACGAAAATTTTGTTGGTGCGTATATGTGGTTAAAAGATAGTTTATTACAATTGAAAGAAGAAAACAACGATGAATTATCTGGAGCATTATCCAATACAGAAACAGGTAAAAAATATTATGAAATTCTGTTCCAAAAGAAATGTGGTTCGGATATGACAATTTCTGAGTTAATCACGTACATTGAAACAAAACTTAGAAAAGCACAAATACAGTCATCATCTTATTCTACATACAGTGGTAATCTAATCAGTGATGCAAATTTAATCGTTTATAATGAGAATAAGGATGTTGAATATTATCCATCGTTAAATGGAGTCATTCCATACTTACAAGAAGAAGTGAAAGCAGACTTCCCTGACTTACCAGTAGAATTAGTATTTGGTGAAGATATCGTTGTGAAGGAAGTTGCGCTTGCTTTACAAGAAAATTCATCACCAGCATTTTATCTGGTATCTCCAATTGATGCTAACACAACCGAAGTTTTTTATATCAATCCACCTGATTTTGATAAAGTTGATAATTATATGTTTACAACTATCAGCCATGAAGCATGGCCAGGACATATGTATCAAAATATTTATTTCAAGAATACAGATGCACATGATGTTCGTAAAGTAATGAGTTATACAAGTTATTCAGAAGCATGGGCAGTATATGTTGAGAATTATTGTACTAAGTATGTCATCGACAATTATGCAATGCAACAAATGTTTTTACTTGACCCAATTAATTCCTTAAGTGCTTGTAGAACTGACATTGGTGTCAATTATGAAAACTGGGGTGTAGAGGAAATCATTAAAGAATATGGATTAACAATGGACGATGTTACTAGTGGTAAATATATTTGGTCTAGTGGTGATGTAGTAAGTTTGGATGATTTTGAAGAAATTTATTACTTCTATGTTGAAGTTCCAACAAATTACTTAATGTACTATTTCTCATTTGCTCAAATGATGGATATTAAAGACGAATTTAAAGAAGCAATGGGAGTTTATTATAGCGATGAATTGTTCCATACAATCTATCTTGAAATAGGAGATGCTTCTTGGCCAATTGTTAAACAAATTTACCAGGATTATGCTGCTGTTTGGGGAACAGAAGGAACCGCAAGAAAATAGGCAACAAGAATAGTTCGTCTTAAGATAATGTTTATAATAGTAACTAAAGCTTTATTCCGTTGAATTGCAATGAGCAAAAAACTATAACTAGTTAAAATTCTTTCTTTTCTAAAAGAATTTTTAAAATATTTTCTTTTAAAAAGAGAAAAAATGTAGTAAAATTAAAGCGTTAGGAGATTATGTTATGCTAAGACTATATACATCACCAAGTTGTGCTTCTTGTAGGAAGGTAAAAAAATACTTTAATAATTATAAAATTCCATACGTCGAAAAAAACATATTTAGTACTCCACTTACCAAAGAAGATATTTTTAAGATGGTAACTAGAAGCGAGAATGGGTTTGAAGACATTATTTCCACACGTTCTAAAATATTTAAAGAAAAAAATTTAAATGTTGAACAAATGAAAACAGGTGAATTAGTTGATTTTATTATTGGAAATCCAACAATTCTTCGCCGACCTATTATTGTCGCTGAGAATGAAATTCAAGTTGGATACAATGATGATGATATCACATTGTTTTTACCACCTGAAATTAGAGACAGGGAATGCTTTCATTGTTTTGAAGAAAATGATTGCCCATATATTCAAGAACTAAATAAACTAAAAGAAGCGTAGGAATTGCAATCGTAGATATAATTTAAAGTCGTTGGGGAATATACCAACGACTTTTTTTGTTTTAAATGAATGTTGATAGATTGTAAAAAGAAAAAAAGTCCATGTTATTAATCACAAGTGTGATGTACATAGACTTTCATTTGTAGTAGAAACTATAAAAATATTTTTCTAGCTGATTCGCTTATAAGCATTATAAGCACGTTTTACTTTTTTTTCTGATTTTCGATACTGAATCCCTAGTTCGCTAATAATCTGAACAAATTCTTTTTTTCCTGCATGATAGCTCTTAGCTTCGTATTCTAATTCGTAATCAGTTATACCTAAATACTGGCTCTTATCAATAAATAAGACACCATTGTTATAAGAAAAAAACATTCTTAGAGTAGATAAGCTTAAGAAGTTATTGATTCTTTGTTCTCCAACTAAATTGCTAACTTCATTTTTTAATTCGCCTTCAGGAAGAACACCAGTTGTTTTAATTTCCTCAAAAATTTCTTTGTTGATTGGTAAATTAAATTCTTGGATTATGTATCCCTTTTTTCTTTTTAATGTTAGTTCTAAACTTTCCCTTTCCCTTACCCTTAAAGAAGCATCGAGAGCTTTCAATGAAAAACGAGAAGTGTCAAAGTAATGATTTGTTTGTAAATCCATACGATTACCCTTGAATTGTTCCATAAGGCGTTCGTATTCTTCTTTTGAAAGAAGGGTTTTAAATTCTACTTCCACAGATTTTTGCATTGCTACCTCCATATTCATAATTCTATTATATTATACACAAAGAGACAAAAAAATCAATAGTTTTTTCTTTTTTTATATTTTAGTTTATGTTAAAATTATATTGTACACTAAGAAGGAAGGAAAATATGAATCAAATCTCAGATTGGAAAAGTTTTTTATTACCTTATGAATTAGCTGTTGGGGGATTTATCATTAAACTGGAAGCGATAAAGAAAGAGTACATATTAAAGGGAGAACGTAGTCCAATAGAAATCGTTTCAGGGAGAGTTAAAGCATTAGCAAGCATTTTAGAGAAAGCCGAGAGATTAAATATTCAAATAACGAAAATACCAGAAGAAATATTTGATATCGCTGGAATCCGCGTTACTTGTAAATATATTGAGGATGTATACGAGGTATTTGAATTGTTGTGCAGTCGCAAGGATGTTGAGGTTTTTTTAATCAAAGATTATATTAAAAATCCTAAACCGAGTGGTTATCGTTCTCTTCATGTGATTGCAAAATACAATGTCGAGACAATCGAAGGACAAGTCCCAATCAATATTGAATTTCAAATTAGAACACATGCTATGCATTTATGGGCGAGCGCAGAACATTCGCTAAAATATAAATATTTTCGTAATATTCCAGAGCCGGTAAAAGAACGATTAGTTAAAGTGGCTGAAGTAGCTGCTAGTTTAGACGAAGAAATGACGAAAATTAAAGAAGCAGTAGAAGCAACAGAGGTAGAATATTCTCGAGGAGGGGAATACTCTTTAGATGATTTAGAAATCTTTCCAGGAAATATAAAGAAGTGGTGAGATTAATGAAGTATGCATTTTATGGAAAGTATCATGAAGAAGATAAACAAAAAATAACCTTTCTTGATTATGATGAGGGTAATCCAGACATAGTTTTTTCTTTTGGTGGAGATGGTACCATGCTTGGAGCAATTCATAAATATATAAATTGTAGTGATCATGTTAAGTTTATAGGCATTAAAACGGGTAGTTTGGGATTCTTCACAGATTTTGAATATCATGAATTTAATCAAGCCATTGCCTTGATTCAACAGAATGAATGCAAAGAGAACAAATACAATCTCTTGAAATTTGTCTTTAAAAACACCAATCATCAAGAAATTGGATATGCTGTGAACGAGGTTTCAATTGTAAATCCGATTCACACCCAGATTATTGAAGTGTTTATTGATGATAAACTTTTTGAAGTTTTTCGAGGAACTGGATTATTGGTATCGCCACCAACAGGATCAACAGCATATAATAAATCCTTGGGAGGGAGTATTATCGATCCAAAGATTGAAGCGTTTCAATTAACGGAGTTTGCTGCAATCAATAACACTGTTTATAATGCAATTTCTTCTCCAATTATTCTAAGCAAAGGGACAAAATTAACTCTAAAAACAAAAGAATCAGCGAATATCTATTTAAGTGTTGATGGAATAGAACACAAGTTTGCTAACTTAACAGAAATAGAAGTGTCACTAGCAGAAAAGCGTGTCAATATCATATCAAAAAAAGATACGATCTTTTGGGATCGTGTTAAGAAAGCATTCTTAAGATAAAACAAAAAGGTAGTGTAACCACTTAGTGGTTCGCTACCTTTTATTTTTGCTGTTCCATTACTTCATCGATCATACCGTATTCTTTTGCTTCCTGAGCAAACATATATTTATCTCGTTCGGTGTCTAGTTTTATTTGTGATAAAGGTTTTCCTGTCTTTTCAGAAAGAATTAAGTTCATTCTTTCTTTTACTTTAATAATATGTTCAGCAGCTATTTGAATTTCTGTTGCTTGCCCTTGGGCCCCTCCCATTGGTTGATGAATTAAGATTTCACTGTTTGGAAGGGCGTATCGCTTACCTTTTTTTCCTGAAGCTAACAAGAAAGCCGCCATTGAAGCTGCCATTCCTACACAGATAGTGGATACATCAGGGCGAATATAATTCATTGTATCGAAGATTGCCATTCCTGCAGTAATGCTTCCGCCTGGTGAATTAATGTATAGATAAATGTCTTTTTTTGAATCCTCTGCTGCTAAAAAAAGTAGTTGAGCCACGATAGAAGAAGCAAGACTATCATCAATTTCTCCACACAATATAACAATTCGATCTTGTAATAAACGCGAATAAATGTCATAAGAACGTTCTCCCATTGAACTTCGTTCTATAACATAAGGAATGTAGTAACCCATAAAAAACCTCCATAATATTTTACGCTATATTATACCACAAAAATGTTTTTAAAAAGAAAAAAAAGAAAAATCGGCAGAAAAAGCTCTTATTTTAGGAGAAAAAAGCATGAAAAAAGCGCGAAAAACACATGAAAAAAGCATTAATGAAAAGTTGAGTATAAAGCGTTTACATTTGTTTTTTTATAAAACTTCTTGATATTTAAAAATAGAAGTGATATAATGAGTTATAAATTTTGAAAGGAAGGAAATTTATGATTAATAAAAGATTTGTTCGTGTAATTTTCACTGCTCTTTTAGTTGTTTTTGTATCAGTTGTTTCTATTGGATGTAAAAAGAAACCTGTAGACACATCTGGCTATACCTATAACATCTATACAGCGGTTTCACCATCAAATTGGAATGAATTAACATACCAAGACAATAATGATACTCAAGTTATGAATTTTATTGGTAGTAATTTCTTCTTGTTTGACTTCAAGTTTGACAATGATGGCAATATTATTGACGGTAAATTCGACGTTGAATATTCTGCAGCTACAGCTTTAGAAGATGTATCTGATGACTATGTAGGCGAAGAATGGGGTATCGAAGAAGGCGCTAAAGGCCGTGCATATAAGATTACTTTAAGAAATGACTTAAAGTGGGACGATGGCACTCCAATTAAAGCAGAAGACTTCGTATATACAATGGAACAACAATTAGATCCATTATTCCAAAACTATCGTGCAGATAGTTTCTATATTGGCGCAACAATTATTCACAACGCTGAAAACTTTAATAAGCAAGGACAATTAATTTTTGTTGACAACTATGCAACAGAAGTTGCTAAATATGTTATTGCTGATTTAGTAAAAGGCGATGATGGCGTTTACAAACTTCCAAATGGATTTGATGTAAAATTTGGTTTATTAGATCCACTTGTATGGGGTTCTGATTACTCAATTTCTGAACTTGTAGATATGGGATACTTAGATCCAACTGCATTTGCTGCATTACAAGCACTAGCAGACGAAGAAGGTCGTGCTCCTGTAACTGATGAAACAATTGCACTTGTTACTACATTAATTAATACAGATGCTTGGGGAAATGAACCAGCAGAGAATGTACCATATTATTTTATGTATCAAAAACAATATGAAGAAATGGACTTCGAAGAAGTTGGTTTATTTGCACCATCTGATTATGAATTAGTTCTAGTTCTAGACAAATCATTAGATCTACTTGATGAAGAGGGTAATTTATCATACAAGGCTGCTTACAACATGTCTAATTTACCACTTGTTAAGAGAAATCTTTATGAAGCAAATAAAGTAGCTCCAGCAACTGGTAGTACTTTATGGACATCAACTTACAATAATAGCGTTGCTACTTCTGCAAGTTGGGGACCATATAAATTGACTACTTTCCAAGCAGGAAAAGAATATGTTCTTTCTCGTAATGAAAACTGGTTTGGTTATACTGCAAATCTATATCCAGGACAATACCAAACAGATCGTATTCATTGTGAAACATTAGCTGAATGGAATACTGCATGGTTACAATTCCAAGCAGGTGATATTGATAATATTAGTATTGATGTATCAATCGCAACAGATTATAAATCAAGCGAACGTGCATACTATACTCCAGATGATTTCGTTGCTTCATTGCAATTACAATCAGATAAAGAAGCTTTAAAAAATCGCGAAACTGAAGGATATAATAAGACAATTCTAAGTTACGTTGATTTCCGTAAAGCTTTATCATTAAGTATTAATCGTGCAGAATTTGCTGCTCAAACTACTACAAGTTCATTAGCTGGATTTGGTCTATTCAACTCAATGCATTACTATGATGTTGCTAATGGTGGCGTTTATAGAAATGAAGACGTTGCAAGACAAGTTCTTTGCGACATCTATAATATCGATGCTTCTAAGTTCTCTTCTTTAGAAGAAGCAGAAAAATCAATCACTGGATATGACTTAACTGCTGCTCGTGCATTAGTAACTAAGGCATACAATGAAGCCCTTGCTGCTGGTGACATAAATGCAACTGATAAAGTAAAATTAACATTAGGAACAGGTACATTAAATGAAACAGTTCAAAGAAGATTTTCTTATCTAGAAAATGCTTGGATAGAATTAGTAAAGACAACTCCACTTGAAGGTAGATTAGAGTTTGAAGAAGTTGCTAAAGACAAGACATGGGCTAACGACTTCCGTGCAGGTGCATATGAAGTTTGTATGGGCGGTTGGACTGGTGCTGCTTGGGATCCAGGATACTTCTTACTTGCTTATTTGTCACCATCATATATGTATTCAAAAGCATGGAAAACAGATGAAGTTACAATGGAATTTACAATGAAGGGTGCTGGTGAAGGCGGTGCAGATATAACTGACACACTAACACTTCTAGATTGGTATGACTGTTTGAATGGTGCTGCAGGTGCTAAATACAACTTTGGAGCTGGTTCTATTGAAGAAGCTAAGAGATTAACTTTAATTGCTGCTCTTGAAAAAGAAGTACTAAAAGTTTATTATACTGTTCCTCTATACAATAACTATGGAGCAAGCCTACTATCTTACAAGATTGATTTCAAGACATATACCTATAATACATTTATGGCATATGGCGGTGTTCGTTATATAACTTATAATTATACTGATGACGCTTGGGCTCAACTTGTTTTAGACAATAACGGAACTATTAATTATAAAGCATAATTTATGAGTAAACATTCTTGTGTGGGGCAGTTCTAAAAAAAGTGCCCCACACTTTGATATTTTTTGGAATGTTATGATAATAAAAAATTGGATGAAGAATCCAATTTTATTATCTTATCTATAAGGAGAGTTACTATTATGTACATGTTTAAATATATATTAAAACGACTAGGCTTAATGATTATGACATTCAGTATCATTATGATAATGTGTTTCGTTCTTATTAAGTTACTACCTATTGTCATTGATGTTAAAATCGGTGAAGATGCAAACATCATTCGAAATCAACTTATTGCACGGGGATACTACGATCCAATTCCTGTTCAATTCTTCAACTATATGAAAAGAATTGTTTTGGATGGGGACTGGGGTATTGGTGTTAATTTAGCTGAATATCGAAATATGCCAGTTTGGGATGTTTTTGTGAAGAAACTTCCACCAACTGTATTAATTAATGTTTATTCTTCATTAATTGCTGTTCCAATTGGAATTGCTTTAGGTATTTTTGCTGCTCTTAAGAAGAATAAGTGGCAAGATCATGCAATTAGCACAAGCGTTATGATTTTTATATCAGTACCAAGTTTTGTGTATGCATTTCTTGTTCAATACTTATTATGCTTTAAATTACAACTGTTTCCAACAACCATGTATGGTGGCTATGACTACTTCGCTTGGAGTATGTTTTTATCCATGCTTCCAAGTGTAATAAGTTTATCCTTTGGTTCAGTAACAAGATATGCTCGTTTTACAAGAGCAGAATTGACTGAAGTTTTAACGAGTGAATTTATGTTACTTGCTCGTACTAAGGGTTTAACAAAAAAACAAGCTACCACAAGGCATGCTTTACGTAATGCAATGGTACCAATTTTCCCAATGATTATTGGTGAATTTATAAGCGTATTAGGCGGATCATTAGTCATTGAAAAGATTTTTAGTGTTCCTGGTGTTGGAGGGTTATATCTTTCTGCTATCAATAGTAGTGATTATGACTTCTTCATGCTTTTATCAGCATTCTACACCTTTATAGGATTGGCAGCTAGTATTTTAATTGATATTAGTTATGGATTTATAGACCCAAGAATTAGAATGGGGGCGAAATAATATGAAAGCAACCGATTATCAAATTTCAAAAGAAAAATTTGTGTTTTGTTCTACTGAAGGTCGATTACATGACCAAAAGCTGGAAACAAAACCAATGAGTTATTTAAAGGATGCTTTTAGTCGATTTAAAAAGAATCGCGCATCAATCACAGCAACCATTATTATCGCAATTTTGGTTTTGTTTGCTGTTTTAGTCCCAATTTTTTCTGATTATACAGTTAGTTATAATGATACTTACTATCGATTTGTTACGCCTAAAAGTAAAGTATTCTCTGAATTGGGAATTCCTTTTTGGGATGGTACAACTAAAAAAGAATCAACACTTCAAGATTTTAATTTCTATTATTCAATGGGAGTTGAAACCGGAAAAAATGCTATTGTAGATCAAAAATATACTTTAATTGAGAAAACCAATCTAATTGGTAGACCTACAACTTGGTACAAGTATCGATTAGATACTTATCAATCGGTAGGTGTTGTTCTAATGGATTTTAGAGCAGAGCAATATCAAAGTATTCAAGATTACCAAGATCGAACAGGAATACAGGTTATTTATCCCGTTACAGATCCTAATAAGCGTCCTACTTCTCGTCAAGATATAAATAAAGTTGGTAACTACTGGTTTGAAACAGAAGAAGTTAATGGAAAAACAACTATAGTTTTAGATGCAAATGGAAACTATATACCTATTTATAAATCATATAGTGGTGACGATGATTATTATAGCATTGTTCGATATGAAGGAAATCAATATTTATATGATTATGCAATCAAGAATCAAACAGGATATAGTGTGCGTGTTAATTATTATGAATATTATATTTATTATCATACCGAATATTTAAAAGATGGAATTACTGAACCACTATTTGTGTTTGGAACAACTAACTATGGAGCAGATATTTTAACTTGTCTTTCAAGTGGTGCTCGTTTAAGTTTAATTCTTGCAATTGTTGTTTCTTCCATCAATTTATTTGTTGGTGCTATTTATGGTGCCATTGAAGGGTACTACGGAGGTCGTATTGACCTTGTTATGGAACGAATTGTTGACGTTCTTGCAGCAGTCCCATTTATGATTGTTATCTCATTATTAAAATACCACTTAACTGAAGTACCTCAGGTGATTATTTTGTTCATTGCCTTCTTTATAACCGGATGGATAGGAATGGCAGGAAGAACGCGAATGCAATTCTATCGATTTAAAAATCAAGAATATGTATTGGCAGCAAGAACATTAGGTGCAAACGATCGTCGTATCATGTTTAAGCATATTTTCCCTAATGCTATTGGAACTATTATCACAAGTGTCGTTCTAGTTATACCTGGTATGATTTTTTCAGAAAGTCAATTGACTTATCTTGGAATTATCAACTTAAATACTGGAAATACAACAAGTGTTGGAACACTTCTTGCAAATGGTCAACCATATCTTGCTCAATATCCGCATATGATATTCTTCCCAGCAGTATTTATAAGTTTGTTGATGTTGAGTTTTAACTTATTCGGTAATGGCTTACGTGATGCTTTTAACCCATCGTTAAGAGGAACGGAGGACTAATTATGGAAAAGAAATTAGAAGTAAAAAATTTACAGATTTCATTTAGAACTCAGGGAGGCATCCTAAAAGCAGTTCGTGATATCTCATTTGATTTATATAAAGGAGAAACTCTTGCCATCGTTGGTGAGTCTGGTTCAGGAAAATCAGTAACAAGTAAAGCAATTATTGGAATTTTAGCCGGTAATTCGATTGTTGAAGGAGGAGAAATTCTTTACGATGGTCAAGACTTGTTGAAAATTTCCGAAGACGATTTTCACAAAATTCGTGGTGATAGAATCGCTATGATCTTCCAAGATCCTCTATCTAGTTTGAATCCAATTATGCGTGTTGGTCAACAGTTAACTGAAGCGATGATATTGAAAACAAAAACATCTCGTCGCAATGCACGTAATCAATTTAATTCAAGATTAAAATTACTTAATCAGAACATTGATGAAGCGATGGGAAATAATAATCCAAAAATTATTAAAAGAAATAAAGAAGTAATTGAAACATTTGATAATTTTAGTATTCAAGCAACACGATTAGAGCGTGTTTATAACGAAGAAATGGCTGAACTTATCGGAGCACAACTTTTAATTGATAATCTTTTATTCCTGATTAGCAAGAAACAAAAAGTGGATTTAGTAAAAGAATTACGTGAAATCTATCAGTCAATTCAAAAAAGTATTCATCCTTATGTTTTAGTTGCTGATGAAGAAGTTGTAAAATGTCAACAAAATATCGCTGATTTGATTAAACTTGGCAAGAAGATTCCGCTTGAAGATGCAGTTTCAGAATTAGAGAAACTTTCAAAAATAGTTGATGTTACTGCATTAAAGAAGAAACCAAACTATTTCACTTTGGGATATTATGTTATGAAAAATCCAACGGCAAACTTAGATAATATGCCGATAGATGAACTAGATAAAATGACGCGAGAATACTTGGATACTACATTCTTAGTTGAATTTAAGGATTTAGCAGAAATTGGAATCTTAAATGCTCATAAAAAATCACAAGAACTTAAAAAAGTAACTCTTCAAAAATCTGAAGAATATTTAGAATACTTAAAGTCTGATAATCTTGATAAAAAAATTACTTATAAACAAGGTAAAGAAATATCAGAACTTGTCTCTAGAGCTATCAATCGTTTATCAACAAAGAAAAATAGTGTTGAATATTCTTTTGCTTCAGCTTTAAGAACAGCACTTGATGTTTACTTTAATGGAGTTAAGCATAATCCAATCGAACAAAGAAAATTTGATCGTTTATCAGCTAAATATCAAGCTCTTGTTCAAGCAGGGAAAAAACCAGATTGGAAATTAAAACCTCCAGTATTGGTAAATCTAGAGCTTTCTCAAAGTAACATTTGCCATGTTGTTCATACATTAAATGAAAGTTTAGCACGCGATTTATCTTGTGGAGAAGAATGCGATCAGAAACAACAAGTTATTAACCTAATTGATTTCTTAAAGGATAAAGCATCTAAATTAGTTCAAAAAATGACTTTAAAGATGGCTAAAGCGGAAGCTTTAAAATTGCTAGAGGAAGTTGGTATTCCTGAACCAACAATTCGATATAATCAATATCCTTTTGAATTCTCAGGAGGAATGAGACAACGAATTGTAATTGCAATTGCTCTTTCTGCTAACCCAGATATTTTGATTTGTGATGAGCCAACAACTGCATTGGATGTTACAATCCAATCGCAAATTTTGGAACTTATCAACAAATTAAAAATTGAAAGAAACTTATCAGTTATTTTTATTACGCACAACCTAGGAGTTGTTGCAAATATGGCTGATCGAGTTGCAGTTATGTATGCTGGTAAGATTGTAGAGTTTGGAAAAACTGAAGAAGTATACTATGATCCAAGACATCCTTATACATGGGCATTGTTGTGTAGTATGCCAGATATCAATACTAAAGAAAAGCTAGAAGCAATTCCTGGTACACCACCAAACATGATTTTCCCACCAAAAGGAGATGCATTTGCTGCCCGAAACAAATATGCTATGGAGATTGATTTTGAATTGCAACCTCCACTATTCGAAGTAACAGAGAGCCATTATGCAGCGACTTGGCTTCTACATCTTAATGCGCCAAAAGTTGAGATTCCAAAGATTATTCGAGAACGAATCGATAGAATTAATAAGGAGATGGCAAAGAATGAACAACGCTAATCAAGAAAAAAAAGTATTACTTAAAGTTGAACATCTTGAACAATTTTTCAAATTGGGGCGTAGAGCATTAAAAGCTGTTAATGATATTAGTTTTGAGATTTATAAAGGCGAAGTTTTTGGACTTGTAGGTGAGTCTGGTTGTGGTAAAACTACAACAGGGCGCTCAATTATTCGACTTTATGACTGTACAGGCGGATCTGTCTATTTTGATTCTAAACGTATTTGTGCTGGGATTCGTCCTTATAAACAAGCAATTAGCGACGCTAAATTAAAAAACAGAAAAGAAATAGCTGAATATAAAGAAGTAATGAAGAAAGCTATTGAAAAAGGCTCTGACTCAACAAAAGAGAAAGAAAGATATCAATCTCTTGTGAAGGAGAGTGAGGAAAGATTAATTAAAGTAGTGCAAGAAAACACTGCATTGATTAAATCAGCAAAATATGATCACAAATATTGCAATCGTGAATTTGTCCAATTCGAAATGCAAAAGGTAAGAGATCATTACGAACCACTTATTGCAAAAGAGAAAGATCCAGCTAAACTTGAAGAACTTAATCTTAAATACAAAGATGAATTAGAACTTGCAAAAAAAGATCGAATCATGAACAAAATTCAAATGATTTTTCAAGATCCAATTGCATCTCTTGATCCGCGAATGACAGTTTGTGATATTATCGCAGAGGGATTAATTATTCGTGGATTTAAAAATAAACAACAAATTGATGAAAAGGTATATGAAATCTTAGATTTGGTAGGACTAGTTCCAGAACATGCTACTCGTTATCCTCATGAATTCTCTGGTGGACAACGACAAAGAATTGGAATTGCTCGTGCTCTTATCCTAAAACCTGAAATGGTAATAGCAGATGAACCTATTTCTGCACTTGATGTTTCTATTCAAGCTCAAATCATTAATTTACTGAAGGAACTTGGAGAAAGCATGGGACTTACTACATTATTTATAGCACATGATTTAGCAGTAGTAAAATACTTCTCAGATCGAATTGCTGTTATGTATTATGGTAAAATTGTAGAACTTGCACCAAGTGATGAATTATTTAAACATCCTCTTCACCCTTATACAAAATCACTATTATCAGCGATTCCTTTCCCTGATCCATATTTTGAAAAGAAAAGAAAGAGAACAGTTTATAATCCATTAGCAGATCATGAGTTAATAGATGAAGAACCAATCATGAGAGAAATTACACCAGGGCATTTTATTTATTGTAATTCAAAAGAATTCGAAAAGCACAAAAAAGAAATAGAAGAACCAAGTAAAGCGTAAAGATGAAAGACACGAAAAAATTTGCTAGATATGCAATAACATCAGTAGTAGGAATTGTAATTGTTCTTACGATTGTTTTGTCTAAAAATATTTTTAATCTTCAAGATCCCATTGAAATTTATAAAGCATTGACAGATGCTTTCTTTATTGCAGGTGTTTTGATTACAGGATATGGTCTTCTTATTGTTGCTAGTAATGGTGGTACTTTTGATATGTTAGTATTTGGTGTCGGAAGATTCTTTGATTTATTCAGAAAAGACATGATGAAAGTCAAATACAAAACGTTTTATGAATATCGAACAGCAAAACAAGATAAAAAACAGGGATTTGGTTATTTGATACTAGTAGGACTTGTGTTTTTAATATTATCTTTTTTATTTCTTTGGTTATATTATAAAGTTGCTTAAAGTAGAACCACACTTATAGTGCTCTCAGACTGTTGACAAAGTATGTCAATGGTCTTTTTATTTACTCTGGAAAAAGCGGCTGATTTTTGGTATAATATATATAAATAGTGAGGAAGAAATATGTACTACGAAAAGCCAAAAAGCAAGATATATTTTGATCGAAATCAACTGGAAATGATAACTTTAGATGAACTGGTTCCTAATGATCATCTAGTAAAGAAAATAGAAAAAGCAATCAACTTTGAATTCATTCATAATCTAACAAAAGAATACTACTCTTTCGAAAATGGACGACCATGCCTTGATACAGTAATCCTATTTAAACTAGTTTTACTTAATTTTTTGTTTGGAAAGAACAGTATGCGAGCAACCGTTGAAGAAGCTAGTGTTAATAATGCTTATCGCTGGTTTTTAGGAATATCCTTAACTGAAAAGGTTCCTAACTACTCTACCTTCTCCCAGAACTATATTAGAAGATATCAAGGTACCGAAGTATTTAAGAAAATATTTACTAGAATCGTTACTCAAATCGTTGAATTAGAATTAATTGATCCTTCTGTTATCTTCGTTGATGGAACTCATATAAAAGCTAGTGCTAATAAACATAAAACAATAAAAAAAGAAGTAAAGGTCGTTTTTGATAAGTATCAAAAGCAGATGAATCAAGAGATAGATGAGTATCGAGAATTAAATGGACGAGACAAATGGTATGATGATCATCAAGGTGGTTCTAAAATGGATGAAGAAACAGGAGAAATCACTAAAGAAGAAAAAGAAATAAAGAAAGAAATAACCGTATCTAAAATAGATGATGGCTGTGGGATGTTTGTAAAGGGAGAACACGAAAGGCAATTTGCTTATGTAGACCAAGTTGCCTGTGATAAGAATGGTTGGATATTGGGTCATTCCACTAATCCAGGAAATATGCATG
>Ga0265294_10004498_pt1 | contig 17407 bp, 29 predicted proteins | sample MunlanPumphouse3_FD_192504 | JGI IMG/M metagenome (GOLD analysis project Ga0265294, IMG submission 192504) | Groundwater microbial communities from a municipal landfill in Southern Ontario, Canada - Pumphouse #3 | ecosystem: Environmental > Aquatic > Deep subsurface > Groundwater | place...
TTATGATGGTGCTGCAAGCACGTTGCAATTAGCAGATGATGGGACAAGTGCCCCTAATAATTGCAGGTTTACTAAAGTAATTGGTAGTATTGTTGTTACTGATGCTATCGCAATAATCCCTTGCACCGATAAGGCTATCAAATCTTTAGAAGGTGTTAAGGTATGGGCAAGATAGAGCTATTTTTGTCCAAAACTAACGGTGATGGCGACGGCTCTGGCTATGGAGCTGGCTATGGCTCTGGTGATGGTGATGGTGGTGGCTATGGCGACGGCTCTGGCTATGGCTATGATGATGGCTATGGCTTTGGCTCTGGTGATGGTGATGGCAATGGCTCTGACTATGGCGATGGCTCTGGTGATGGTGGTGGCTATGGCTCTGGCTATGGTGATGGCTATGATGATGGCTATGGCTTTGGCATCCCTAATAAAATCGACAATATGCAAGTGTATCGTATTGACACTGTACCAACCATTATCACTCATGTAGTTGGCAATATTGCTAAGGGGTTTATTGTTGGCACTGATTTGTCATTAGAACCTTGCTATATCGCAAAGAGTGGAGACTACTTTGCTCATGGACGGACAAAGGAACAAGCAATAGCAGATGTAAACGCTAAGGCGTTTAGCAATTTAGATGTTGATGAAAAAATAAATAGGTTTTTGAAAACATTTAAACTTAATGAAAAGTATAAAGGTCATGAGTTTTATAAATGGCACAACTTGTTAACCATAAGTTGTGATTTAGGTAGGGAAGCATTTGTTAGAGACAACAATTTATCTTTAGATGCTGACTATTCAGTCCAAGAGTTTATTGATATTTGTCGCAATGCTTGGGGAAAAGAAATAATTAAACAATTAGAAAATAAAATAAAAGGAGGTATAGTATGAATTATACAAAGAATCGCAAGATTAAAGCTATCCGTTTATCGGATGATAAATCACGGCTATTTAATACGCTTGAACAAGCGGCTAAGATTTGTCATGTAACAACAGGCTACATCAAGAAGTCTATGACTGATCCATTTCATGAGTCTAATCAGATTCATAAGTGGTCAGCATATACAGTACGTGGTCAGATTAAACGTACACCTAAACCTGAGTTTAGATTTGAAGAAGTTCTGGATCATCAGTTGACTCTGATTCCAGTCTTTGAAGGAGAAGAGAACATGCTTATGCCTAGTGTGTATGCAGCAGCTGAGTTCCTACAGATTTCTACACCTACCATCTATGCACGTCTTAAACCAAATGCACCTAACAACCTTGTTACGGATGCAGAGGGTAGACAATGGATGGTAGTAGCACATCGTGAAATTGATCATGACTTTGGTAAAAAACTAAGGGAAGGAGAACTTCAATGAAACTAAAAGGCATTGAATTAAATGGAATTTACAAAGTAGATTTTTGTGAGGAATGGTTTAAGGTTTTTGATGACAAAGGTAATATGATTTACTATGAAAATAGTTACAACGATTGGTCAAAATTTGAGTATGATGAAAGAGGCAATCGGGTTTACTATGAAGCTAGCAACGGCTATTGGGAAAAAAGAGAGTTTGATGAGAAAGGTAATACAGTTTATTACGATAGCAATGTTAAGTTTACTGACACTACCTATGGTGTCAGTACAGAGGTATCTAAGTAATGGGCTATTATCTTGTTGAAGATTTAAAGATCAGTGTAATGTATGGTAAAACCTCTCTGTTTATTCAGAGGGGTGTTTACTATGCTAAAAACAAAAGAACTTTACGACATGTTATAGGTCGTGAAGTATGGAAAAACCATTCTGGCATTGATAATAATATAGTGCCTTATGATGTAGGTGGTACTTCTTATTTATCTAAGAATCATAAGATTACTGAAGTATCTAATCCTGTGCCTACTGAAGTATCTAAGTCTGTGCTTACTGATAAGGTTTGCATCAGGTACTCACATGGCACATATTATATCAAAACAACCAATGGTTGGACAGCCCTACCTGATAATGAGGTAGCTGATTATAAATAAAAGAAAGGAGGTAAAATAATAATGATGAACACAAATTTTTTAAAGTACTACACACAGGCAGTACAACAGAATCAACCTAATCCTCAGATTGTATCAGCTATAGCACAGGAGATACAATATCATCAAAATAACATTAAGGGTTTTGTTCTTTCACTTGTATCAGGGTATACGTTTGTGTTAGGAACTGTGGGTTATCCTGCATACATGAATCATGCCACTAAAACTATTACCCTTAATACTATGGGTATAGGTATGATGCTTGAACCTTTTTATAAGATGATTCAATCAATGGATTACAATAAGCGGCATAATTTTTATTATAAGTTCGCTTGCGGTCTTGCATTACATGAATGCTTACATGTTAAGCATACTCCGCCTGCATCAAGGGCTGAGGAATTAGCCAAAGAACTTGGTATCAAGTCACCTATGTGGTGGTATCTTTGGGTTGTTAACGTAGTAGATGATTCATTCATTCAAAATAAGGGACGCCAGGATTATCCTGGTGCCTTTATAAATGAGTGTCTTTCTTATGTAGAGAGCCTTGTTCAAGGTATTCATGCAGTGGAAGAGTTTAGTAAGAAGCCTGAGCATGACGTTAAGTCTATGCTATTTTACTTAGTGCTTCTATCTTACAATCGTATGATTGAAAAGCCTGACGCTGTTAAGATACCTGAAGAATTAATCAATGAGTTCTTAAGCATCTATTATATTGATGATGATGAGGAACGTATGCGTTATACGTTACAGTTTGCTGATAAGCTTCTCGATGCTTTGTTTGATGAGACTAAGCAAGAGATGAAGAAGCTTAAGGTTACAATCACTAACAAGCCTCAGCCACAATCTAATCAATCTGGTCAAGAAATAAATCCTGATGATTACGATGAGATTGAAGTTGATTTTGATATTGATCCTGATCTTGATGATGAAGATGATAAGGCTGGAGATCAAAAGGGTATGCCTATACCTGGTCAAGGTGCTAGTGATTCAGGTGATGACGGTGCTGATGCTGAAGATGAAGACTCCGATAATAAGGATGATAAGGCATCATCATTAAGTAAATCAGATCCTACTGATGATGGAAAAGAATCAGAAGATGCAGATACTAATCAGAAAGGTACTGGTATTGGTAATGAAACTGGTGGTGGAGAAACACCTGATGATTATACACCAGAGGATGTTATGGATTATCTTAAAGATATTGTAGATGCTTTATCACAAAAGGATCTCACAGCTTCTGAAGGTGAAGCTGAACAATCTGTATTTAAAGATAAGAATGCTTTAGACAGAGCCATGGTAGCTAATGGCATCAATCGTTACAGTGATAGGAAGTGTAAGTACCAACTCACTGATTTTGCAACTGAAGTGCATGGATTCTTCTTACAAGAATTCAAACGCATTCAAGCATTCACATTCAATAAGACAGTGTATTATCAACCGTCTGGTAAGTTTAATAATGCTGATGCATTTAGAACAAACTATTCTAAGAATGTATTCCGTCAACGCTTTGAACCTAAGCGTGATATGGATTTGTTCTGTGGTATTGTGCTTGATGCTAGTGGATCTATGGGAGATTATGTTACAGGTAATGCTACCATGTATGATGTCATGAGTGATATCACTATTGGTCTAATGGATTCACTTGAGCGTGTTAAAGCTAAGACAGAGCTGCTTGTCTTCGATGACGTAGCTCTTAAGGTCAAGGATTATAATAACAGCATTGATCTTGAACATATGAATGCTCAGATTAAACAGGCATATCATTCACTTGGTGGTGGTACTGATATGTTTGAGAGTGTATCCTATTTTTACAATGCATTTAAAGTTAAACCTCATAAGGATAAGTGTTTGCTTATCTTTACTGATGGTGCAACATGTAATTTACAAGAGACATCTGATCTTATTATGGGTATGCAAAGACAAGGTGTCCTTGTTATTGGGATTGGCTTACGTCTTTCAGATTCCACTCTTAGTAATTTTGATAGACTGTTTGAGCATTGTGAACACAAAAATTATAAGACGATACAAGATATCCGTCTTAATATAGCCAAAGATTTACGTGAATTGTTATCAAAAACATTCATGAAAAATAAAATATAAGGAGGTATTATAAATCATGGCAAAAGTAACGAAGGTAGTAGGTAAACTTAAGGAGGTTAATCCTATTGGATTAGCAGGTAAAATTATTGATGGTGTTCTCGCTTTTGATGACATCGAAGATGCATTAACGGCTCGTGCAATTCTTAAAGAAGCACAACGTAGCTTCACTGAATTAATTGATACCGCTAATCAAAAGTTAGATGGAATTGTTACTGTTAACAACTTAAAAGATTTAGACTGCGATAAAGCAGTGGTTGAAATCAACGGTCATAAATATATTTTTGAAGTTGATGAAACAGTTAGTATTAATCTTGGTGCTAAGTATGCAACAAATGAAGAGCTCTTGAAGGATTATCCTAGTTTATGTAGTATGAAAGAGTCTGTTATCTATTCATTAGATCGTACTCTTATCAAGAGGCTTGATCAAGCAGCTCAAGATAAATTGGTTGCTGAGGGTGTACTCACTGTCAATAAGACAGAGTTAGTTAAAGAAAGCTTTAAAGCAGAAAAGAAATAAGGAGGATAACAAATGAACGCTAAGTTATTTCGCACCAATAAGGATGAGATAGTTCTTGTTTTTCAAAATGCAAACGAAGGATGGCAGTTTTGCATCTTTCGTTTCCTTACTAATGGTAAGATAGAGTTTATTACAACAAGCAAACCTAATCTTACATCTGAGATACTTAAATATTTAACTGCAATCTTTGATAATATTACAGCAACCACAAGCGTATGCCCTGTGTCACCTGTAATTAACATGATGATTGAAGAGGATATCTCTAAGCTTATGTTAAAGAAAGGTTTAGTCCCTTTCACATATACTGCAGTAGATATCAAAGGTGTTGTGCTCAGTGATTATGTTGCTAACATAGCAAACAATCCTAAGCTAGTGATGACTGATGTTATTAAATCAGCACACAAAGGTTTAACTAAGAGAACCTATGACTCTAAGAAGGCATGGGCTTCTCCTTTTCTTGATCAGAATAATCTATCTGTGTATCGTGCACCGATTGATGATGATCTTTACAAGTCTAAGTTATTGAATAATAAGTTTCAACTTATTTTAAAATACTTGGAGTTTGTATCACCTATCAACTACTATAAGAATGTATTACTCTTTGGTCCAGCTGGTGGTGGTAAGACAACAACAGCAGAGGCAATCTCTAAGCATTTTGATTTGCCTTATGCAACGCTTGTCTGTGATAACAGAATGGAAGCTGAGACTGTTGGTGGTGTCATCACAGTCAAAGCAACTGATGAAGGTAATAGTTTATGGATACAATCCATGACTAATTTCCTTAAGGTATTAAAAGCTGGTGGTGTTGGTGTGCTTGATGAAGCATCTCTTGCACCAGGTGCAACTCAGTCTGCACTTAACGGTTTGATTAATGGTACATTTAGAAACATCGTTTGGCAAGGTGAGACACACACGATTGATCGTGATTGTATTATTTTCGCTGCAACAAACGAAGGGTATGAAGGTAATGGTCAACTTAACTTCGCATTCGAAGATAGGTTCTTACCACTCTTTATACCAGGTCCTACACCTAATGAAGTTGCTTCATACCAAGGCAGTCGCTTTAAGTTACCTATCAAGGTGACAAAAGAGTATGTTAGCTTCTGTTATAAGCTTGATGATTATATTGAGAAGCATCATGGTACTGATAATATGTATTCACAAAAGCGTCCTGAGTTAACACTTAGAAGAATCAATGACATGCTTGGTTTAATATTACATATGGGTGAGATTAAAACTCCATTGTTTGAAATCTTACGTGGTGTATTCCACTCACCTAGCTATTCAGATTCAACGATCAATAATATTTTGAATGCTTTCTCTAATGATATTACCAAGCTTGAAAAGGTTCTGTTCATGGACAGTGGTGAACTCTTTGAAGCAGAAGAGATGTATGATCGTATTACTGGGTTAAAACATTCACCTACTACACCAAAGCAAGCGTCAGCTAGTGGTGGTGTACGTGGTACGAAGTCTTTAACTGATATGCTTAATGAAACAATAGCGTCTAATCCTGATGCTGATCCAAACGATTTCTTTGATCAAGCATCTAAGATTTATGACACTATGGTAGATAAACTTACACTTACAAAGAAAGGAGATGAAGAATAATGGGACAAAACGTAGAGCTTATTGCTGCATCGATTCGTTTAATGTTGGAAGGTAAGGGTGCACAAGTGTATCCTACCTATCCACCTACGGATTCATCTGCATTTGGTGTTAATGCTGGAAGAGATTACGTTAGATTTATTTGTTTAACTCAACGTATTATACACCCTGCATTGACTCAAGATCATTATCTGTTTTATCGTAACAAGCTTACTCGAAACTCTGAACTTCCTGAGTTTAGTTCAGTAGAGTTTGGTTACTTTAGTAAGCAGGCTGGTGTTGGTAATGTGTTTACATCTATCTTTAAGTATCATAAAGTAGATCAGAACACTAATATTGAGATTGATGACAAGGCTTTTATAGCAGAAGTCGTACAAAAAATGATAGGAGAAGATAAAGATGTACAATAAAATAGCACCATTTTCAATTGTTAAAGGTATGTATCCTGATGTTCAGGGTACTACCTCTCTTGGTTTATTTGTTTTGGTTTATATGGATGAGCGTGATAAAGAGATCCACTATAAACAAAATGTTGTTGGCTTGAAGGTTACTTCTAAGCCTTTGTTCTTAGATAAATATTCTTATGCATTACCTAATCATCGTGTTAAGTTTCTTGATAAAGATTCATGGGTGCAATGCAATAAACCTATTGTCCTTGATACTGAAAAGGTTCAAGAGATAGGTGTGTTAGATCTTGGCTTACGTATGGCTATCTATCGTAGGTTTAAAGAGTTTTTAACTGAAGCGGATAGTCAGATGTTAGATAATATTTCCGTAAGAGGTGATAAATAATGGAAACTTTAATATATTTACTTGTATTAATTGTTGTGCTTATTGCCTTTGCATACGGTTGGCAGTCATACAAGAATGCTATGCTTATAAAACAAGTTAAAAACATGGCTCATGTGTATGCAATGATATCTGAAATGTATACATCACTTGTTGACATAGTTATGAAGCATGAAGGTATTGATATCACACCTTATATTGAAGCTATTACTGAAGGAGGTAATATAAATGGCAAGCATTTATGATGTAGCTAATGCTGTCCCGATTAGGGATGTCATTAGAGATTTTGCTGGCGTAAATACAATTCGTAAGCATGGTAATATAGCCTGTCCTTTTCATAAGGATCAGAAACCAAGCTTTAGTATCTATGACAACACAAACAGTTTTTATTGTTGGAGTTGTAAGACTAATGGTACACCCATCAATTTTTTGATGGAGTTATTAGGACTTACAGCTGAAGGTGCAGCTAAAGAACTAGTGGATAAGTATAACTTATCTTATACTGAAAGCAAACCTATTGATCTTGCATACAAACAGTATGTAGATGTTTATGCTTATGCAACAGGGTTCTATCATACAATGAATAGACATAAAGAAGCTGTTGCTCAAGATTATTGGAACAAGCGTAAGCTTGATAGTCTTGTTGATAGTTATCAACTTGGTTATTGTCCTGCTGTGTTTATAAAGAGTGACACTCAGACTGTTTTCTCTTTTAAAACTATACTAAAACAGAAGTTCACTAGTATAGATGATACGTTGCTGGATAGCTATGGGCTATATGATAAGTATGGCAACTCTATTATGGCTGGTCGATTTGTTATACCTATTAAAGATAGACGTAATAATGTAGTTGGTTTTAGTGGGCGTTCACTAAATCCTAATGAACCTAAATATATTAATACATCAGAGAATGCTTTCTTTAAGAAACGTTATCTTTTGTTTAATGGTTATGAAGGTCTTAAGTATCCACATGTCTATGTGGTAGAGGGTATGCTCGATGCTTTAAGTCTTGTTGTTAAAGGTATACCTAATGTAGTATCAACTATGGGTACTGCCTTTACTAAAGATCATTTTGATGTGCTTTCTAATAAGCATGTGATTCTATCTTATGATCAGGACACTGCGGGTAAGGAAGCTATGTTGGATTTAATAGAACGTTATCCACAAAAACTTTTTGAAGTTTATATTCCTAAGTTCAAGCATAAAGATTTTAATGATGCACTTATGGCTGATGAGGATTTCTCTGATGTCAAAGTGCACCATGCTATTTACGGTACTGAGTTTATGATTAGATATTTAAAAGAAACGCTTGACTTATCACTGCTGAAAGCACGTGAAGAGTTATATGATCGTGTCAATCGTAATTCTAAGCATCACTCAGTCATTGCTCGTGATTATTTCTCGACAATACTTAAACGATTGATTAAAGGAAAGAGGGCGTGATACTATGGCTGGCATTAATATGACAAAAGAAAATTTTCTTTCCTTGCTTGATCAATTCAGTGGTGATCCTGTGTTTCAACAACAGATAATTGATAGGCTTTTTGCTAAGATACCTGTTAACTATCGTGATCAATGGATCAAAGAACAGTTTTATGAGCATGTATGTGATACTGTTTATTATAAATTAGAGCATGTCACATACCCTAACTGGGTATATTACTATACTTCGGTGAGTGATATTATTATCAAGCTTCAAGAGTTTAACTTTAATGAGCAGAAGTTAACAGTCCCTATTGTCAATGCTCATATTCAAAAAGAGAAACCATTATGTGGTTTTCATATCATAAGAAAGGAAGGAAATAACAAATGAAAGTTCTCGTAAATTATTTAGACGACGACCGTAAAACAATTACGGAGTCAGTATTGTATGATTCAACTGAACTTGATCACATCTTAACTGATGTTGATCTTGCTATACTTAACAATGGTGATACCATTGAGATGGTCTATGAGGGTGTGCGATGCACACTCTCTTTATTTAAAGTTGTTCATAATATAACAAAGGAGGAAAAATAATATGGGAAGAGGTAACGTATGTGTTCATGGGAAGTATGAAGGTCTATATTATGTAGACTATGACAATTTTTATTATGATGTGACTGATGATGAGGACAATGAGACGGGCGAACGTGAGTTCGATCAAATGTATATGGAGGATACCATTGAAAACTTTAAGCATGAGATGCTGAAGTCTGGTGTATTCACTGAGTGTGATCGTTGGCATTACCGTGACATTCATGTTATTTTAGAGAGCAAACTCTTTGAGATTGCAATCGCTGAAAATGAATGGTCATACGCTGTTATGTTGCTGCAGAAGGAAGATGCATCTGTTGGTCTTCAGAAGAAACATTATGAGTCTTACTTACGTAAGATTCGTGATGCATTGTTCGAACAGTTTTCAAAGCTTGGTGTTTACGGAGGTGCCTGGACACATGGCACTATTGATCGACCAGAAAATTTCTTTGAAGGGAGGGAATAAATATGGGACATAGATTACATGCATTAATACCTAACATAGAGCCTTATGATGAGGCTTTAGAGTTGGGTAAACAATATGATTCTAAGTGGGATGCTTTCAATGACAAATGGTTTGGTGATGGTGTTGACTGTGGTCGCATCTCTCACTATGACATTGAAGAATTCTATGCAGAATATGTAGAGATTAATAATCAACCAAGTGATTATGAACTTTATAATACTCAGCACTTAAAGACAATGGTAGATTATGCATTGCTACATAAAGTAGATATTTATTTTGAAAGTTACTAAGGAGGAAACAAACATGTATACTGTATTAAATGTAGTTTTAGGTTATGAAATAACTGTAACGTTTATCTGTAATGAAAGTCAAGTTCAAGAAGTTCTTGACTTTATTGGTGTGTGTGATGGCTCTGCTGTAGACATCATAGAACAAGTTGAGGCAAACTTTGATTGCCGTGCTGTTAGTCCTACTACTTATGATCCTTTCAATTGGCATTCTGTAGGTGAGGCTAAGCCTGAAGATGTTATCAACTTATCTAAGTTGGTGTATGATCAACAGATGGTTCATTGGGAGTTAACTGTTGAAGGTTACGCTGAATTAAATCAATCTGATAAAGATCTTGCTCGTGGTATTATCTCTGAAGCTATTAAAGTATTCAATACCTTTGAAGGTAGCTTTAGCATTACTAAGGATGAAGAAGATAATTACCTTCGTACCTGTTCACATTGTGGCAAGGGTATGCATGAAGGTTATTGTATTAACAGTGGTGAGGAATACTACTGCAGTGATGAATGTCTTCACGAACATTACACTGAAGAAGAGTATTTAGAAATGTATGATGATGGCAATGGTGATAGCTATTGGACTGAATGGGAGATTTTAGATGTAGTAAAACAACTTAATAAAAAAGAAAGAGAAGGTAAATAGTATGTTAAAAATTAGTCAAATGGTTTATGAAACAAGTATTAAAGAGATTGAGAAGTTAGATGCTTTAACTATTCAAGAGATTGAGAGACATCCTTTATTATTAAAGACAAGTCAATTAAAGAATAGTCACGTCCTTGCTTTGATTAAACAACAAGAGATTGATTATAAAGAAAAGGACTTAGATTTGAGAACAACCATGTATGATCTAAGACAAGAACGTAATGGCATTATGAAACAAAACATTAAGTTACAGGAACAAAAGTTAAAATGAGAAAGTTTTGGACAGAGGAAAAACTTGAATGGCTTATTGAAAGTTCTAACTTATATAAAGATAGAAGAGAAATATTAATACAATTTAATCAAAGATTTTGTACTAACTATACATTAAGACAGTTGAGTTTAGCATCAAATGAACATAAGATTTCATTACCTAGAGCTAGTATACAAAAATACAAGCGATATAATACGTGGTTAACTAGAGAAAAAACATGGACAAAGGAAAAACTTGCATGGCTTCTATCTAGTAAAGATACTTATGATGATAGGGAAGATATTCTAAATGCCTTTAATAAAAAATTTACTATGAAGGCTACCCTTAAAGATTTAAAGGCAATTAATAGTAAGTATCGTCTTGCTTTACCTAAAGCAAACAGACTTATTCAAAAAAGTCTTGAAGCATCATGGATATCTTCTAGAGGTTTTACTGAGAGAGAAATAGGTGATGAGATATCTTGGGGTAATAGCCAAGTGTGTGTTAAAGTTAGTCATTCTAAAGTTAAAAGCGAACGCTATATGCTTAAAGCAAGGTACTTATACCAAATATATCACAACATTAAACTCTCTACAAAAGATTGTATTATATTCCTTGACGGTGATACTAATAACTTTAGTAAAGACAATCTTTATAAGTCATCAAGATTTGTTATAGGTACTATGGTTGGTCATAAATTAAACAACACAAAATCTATTGACAAAGAAACAGTTATTAAATATTGTGAATGGAAAGAAAAAATATTTAACCTTACATGTAACATAGAAATTAAAGGAGGAATTAATATGAAAGCGAAGTTTAAAGAAGGGGAAGTAGTATTGTATCAGAATGGTACTACTTTTGAATTAGGTATTGTGAAAGAAGTTGTAGAGCGTATAGTTAAACAACATCTTAGACAGGATGGATTGTATGGTAAACCTACTGGTGAAGACACCATTCAATTTTGTTATCGTGTGTGGTATCATACAGGTGATACATCTGCTCTTACAGATGAGAGAAATTTACATGAGATAAAGAATGCTTATGCTTTCCTAGTTATGAGACGTAAAGCAGACACCTCATCTATTAATGAGACACCTGCTCGTCAACTTGCAGCCTCTATCATAGATGATACTCCTCAACTCACTGAGTTGGAAGGTGAGTCATACTATGAATGTGAAGATGCATTAACAGAACTCATAAATGAATTTAAAATATAAGGAGGAATTAAACTATGAGAAAAGTATTATACTGTGAGCATTGTGGTGCTCCTATCCATCCAGACACTGATGTTTACTTTATGTCTGAGGATGGTGTTGTTTATTGTGAGGAATGTGCTGAGGAGTTTTTAACATTCTCTGATGACGTTCAAGTTTATGTTTATGAGGATCAATATAAAGAAGTTTATCTTGATGATGAACTTTCTGACATCGATCTATTCACAAAGTATGAACCAGGAGGTGATATCTAATGAGTATACTTCAGGAGTATGAAAAGATTAAATCTTATCTAAGGAAAGGAGAGTTTGAGGCTATCGAAAGATACCTCGCTCTTCATCCCGAATTATTTTTATCTGATATCTATTACAATCTAGAAGAGTATAAGAAGTTCGATGAATGGTGGACTGCAGAACAAGAATTAAATAATGCATATCAAAAGTATTTATGTCAATGGTATGCTGATCACTCAGGTCCAAACTATGAAGGTATGGAACCAGTTTGTTTTGATGAATTTATTCATAATGAATATCTAGAAGGAGGATATTAAAATGCCACATATTAATATAGCTTTACACACAGTTCAGTCTGATTATAGAAGACCAGTAGGTATGATCTCTATTCAAGAATCACAACTTGCTGAGGTTAACATGGTCATTCGTTCTGCGAATGTTATGTTTGATAATCAATACTTAGAAGAAGGTACTGCTGAAGAACGTGTTGATTATATTATTGAAGCTTTACATGAAGCAGGTCTGGATGTAGAAAATCTTTTTACTTCTGCATCCTCAAACATTTACCTATGAGAGAAGTGCTACATCATGAATCAGTTAAGAAAAAGACTAGGTGTTTCCCTAGTCTTTCTTTATTAGTATGTATGCTTTTAAATAGTTTGATGCGATTGAGGCGGCATTTTGTATTGAAGCATCTACGCTATCATAACTATCTACGATACCAGCATCAACAAGATCCACCACCTTATTTGTGCGTACGTTCAAACCTAAGCGGGGTGATTTATGTACCTCCTTAGGTACTCGTAACCCAGCATTTTTTATGATGGTACGTAATGGTGCTTGGAATGGGCGTTTTAGTTTAGGTATTTTGGTAGTAAGATTCCATAATACTTTTCCTCCACCCATAACTACACCATTGTTAATAGCACATTTGACTGCCCCAATGGCATCATCAAGCTTCAACTTCAGAGTCATGTACTCTGTGATGGTTGGCACTGCAACTTTAATCTTTGTCACACCTGATTCTAAGTTAGCTAACCTAGCTGTGATGGCTGCATATCTATTCACACCCGTGTTGTACATGTAATCTTCAAGCTCTTTCTTATAAGCTTGAATTCTCTTAGCAATCTCAGTTGCATGATGATCTGTTTTAGAGTTATCAATGGTAATAATTGTTTTCTCTTGCTGAATAATAATTTTATCTGCGAACCCACAGTCATCAAACTGGTAACCCGATGTACCAAATGCTGCATCCTGCACAATTCCACCAGTGTAAGCTGCTAGATCCAGGTAGATCTCATCTGGTTTCGCATCGTTAATAAACACAAGTTGGAAATGCATCTGGTTAGCTACCAGTGTATCCAGTAACTGCTTCAATACTTCAGGATTGAATGCCTTCGTAACAAATAATACAAAGGGATCTTTCACGTTCTCATCAGGGATGGATCTAAAGAAGTCCGATAGATCTTGTTGAGTGAGGATCTCCTCAGCTAATAATACTATATGAGCATTTTCATAGACGCTGGTATCACCTTCATTACATAGCTGCTTGAGCTGCTCACTGAAGTAACCAGCATGTAGAACCATTCCGTCTGTAAATTCTACAGATGATTCTGATTCTTTACGATCATGTTCGATCATGATGTTCATGGTCTGATTGGATGCAATGTATGCCTGATATACTAGATCAGCTACAGCTTGGATCTTAGTTGTAATGAATGCCAGATCTTTAACCAGTTTTTTATCTACTAGGATTCTGTAATCCATAAGGTAAGTCCTAGCTAATGTCGCCAGTTCATAGATCTCATCCGCTGCTTTCTGAGGATGCATCCCTCGTCTGATCCATCGTAATCCTTGCTTGTAGAATTCGTTGGTCAATAGAATCGTTAGCGTCGTCCCATCATACGCTTTCTTCTCTGTATTATTTGCAGCTTCGATCATGGATACTGCGATCATGCGTTCAAACCCTTGCATTCCAAAGGCTTCTTTAGCTACAGTAACACCGTCATCTGTTAAGATTGGTCTGCTAAACTCATCGTTGAGTACAGCTAAACGTCCTCTAGCACCCATCGTAGGCGTTACCATATCTGCGATCTTACTAAATGTTTTAGCAACAACATCTATCTTACTTGTTCTCATGTAACTCACCTCCAGGTATGCTATCAAATAATGTCGGCTGAGGCATGAAAGGTTGTGAATCATGGTACACTTGGTTGTATTCGTCACGTAATCTGGTTAACTCAGTTATGTGTGTTGTTATGAAATCACATAGGAATTCAGTATCAAACTTATGTCCCTCTTGGTGATATCCTAATCTACCATAGATTGCATGAACACATTCATGGATGAAGGTCTCACGTTGGACTTCAAAGGTGTAACGATTGTTCTGATCTTCTTTGATCAGGATTATCTGATTCGCATAACGATGTGCTCCTAACAATTCCTTCGCTTCTTCTTCTGTGAAGTCAGCTACTCTTGCAAATAATTTATGATCTCCATGGATCACACGGTAAGGTCTCCCGTAAATTTCTACTGTGAAGTCTACCATAGTTACTTACCTACTGTACAATACTTGTTGAAGAAGTAATCATAATCAAATTCTTCACCTGTGTATTCTCCATTAAGGAGTTCATATATAATACCTGTGTTTACATTTCGCTCGATAGAGTAGCCATCATTACATGCTACCTGCATATCAACAGCAAACTGTTCTAAGTCACATATGCATTGCTCTTGATACTGATCTACAATTATAGATGTCGTAGTATCTACGTCAGTGAAGTAAACACTACCTTCCTCATCTAGCTCAATAGCTATTACAAATTCTCCTACTGACCAGAGTTCATCTGATTCATAGGTAATGCTATCAGATGTTAAGGGCTTACCTGCTTCATGCATGATGTACAAATAATTACCTTGACTTAAGCTTTGTCTGCTCTCTACGATCAATAGATAATAATCATAGGTGTCTAGATCGGTTTGTTCTTCAGATGTCTTACATGCAGACATACCAAGAACACTTAGTATCACTACTAAGATTAACAATAGATTTTTCATTTTAAGTTCTCCTTTACTTTTTCTTTTTTAACCATTTGCTTATGAATTATATAGAAGGTTACCATCATGATAAAGAAATTTAATACTGCCTGTAGCCAGCTGAATTCTTTATAATTAATAATGATGGTTGCTGCAGGTAATACACCTACCATAAAGCCAATGGTAATAAGTTGGAAGAAGATGTCCCATATAGTTACTTTCATCTTCTTATTATTCATGTTTGGTATCATCCTTAGGATCAAACTCTTTTTCAACTGCCTTGGTGATAGCTTCGACTACACGTAACAACTGAGGTTCAATCTTTTTTGTCACTGCTTTGATGACAGGTCCTAAAGCTTTAACAGTTTTGCCACTAAGTTCCTCTGTTCTTACAACGATTGCGAATTCAATTCGATCTTTCATATTTAGCTCCTCCTAATCAAAGATCAACTTCAGCTCTTCAGCTGTAGCTTCTCTAAATTTGTTTGTTGTGATAATTCCTGATTCTACGGAGACGATGAAGAACAGTTCTTTCTTGTTCAGATAAATATCTTCTCCGTCTTGAAACTTTTTTGGTGCATAGTATAATGTTTCTTCTGGGTTTAATACCAGTTTATGAGATACATAATAGGTTGTCTTGGTGAAACCTTCCCACATATCCACTGCTTCAGGTTCTGTGAGTGCTGTCATCTGACTGATATAATCCTCTGTATGATCAGCCTTACAACCCACCATCAGAGGGATCATAATCATTACAACCATAAGTAATAAAATTCTTTTCATAATGAGCACCTCTAGAATGTTGCCTGGTTAAACTGTATAGTGTAAGTTACACTATTATAGTCATACCAGTTTTGTACTTCAAATAGATAAATGCCAGCTTCAAAGTGAATAGCTTCTGCTGAGCAGACTTCAAAGGTTGTATAATCAAACCAATGAGAGTCACCTAGATAGTAGAAATTTATATCAATCTTTCTATCAGTATTGATAACAATATAGATTGTACCTGAGGATGGGATAGTTAGTTGGAAGATATCTTCATAATTATCCATGGTGAGTGTGCTTCTGTACTCCATGTCAAACTTAGCAATGTACTCAGCTTGAACAACACCGTACTCCTTTACCCATTCTGTGTATTCTTCTAACAACATATCTAACATCTCATCATACTTAGCAATCCATCTTAGGATTTCTGCAGTATCTTTAGTATCAATCTTACTTAGATCCTCTTGGAGTTGAGCTATGATAGTTGCATTACTTGCTTGTGCTTCTTGCATCTGATCTAACTGTTCTTGTAGAACTTGAACCGTCTCTTGTAATGATAGGACGTCTTCTTGAATAGGTGCAACAGTATCATCGATTGAATCACATCCGATTAAAAAGATTCCGATCAGGATAACCCATAGTAATCCGAATAACTTTTTCATTCTATCACCCTCTCAATCATAATAATGTCTTCAAAAGGTACAGCCAGATAAGCTTTCTCTCCTACCTGTATTTCTGATCCAGCGTAGATAGGAAACCAGCATACTGCCTTCTCTGGTAGCTTAAGCCCAGGCTCAGAGGCTTCAATGACACCAATGATGATGTCACGTTTGCCTCGTGCCTCTCTAATGTTTAGTCCATTTGCTAGAACCTTCTGCTTATCAAACGGTGTGATAAGCAGATACTTGTTCTTCATACATACTGTTTCATTTAAGTTCATAATTTTTCTCCTTTACTTTATTTCCACCAGTCTCCGAATAATCCACGGATGACTGATACGATTGTGTCACCAAATGTTGCAGCTGCTGAAGCAACAGAATCTAGTATTGCATTGGCACCTTCAGCAAAATTGTCTACATCTTTCCATAACTCTGCGTTACGTTTCCAAACATCTGCTGTATATTTCCATCCACCTGAGAATATATTTGAATCATTCATCTCAGCTTCTTTAAGCACTTCTTTCATGGTTAGGTAATGTGTAATGAAAGCTTCGTTTCTTTCATAGGATGCTTTTTCAACAGTAGATAGTAATGATTTCTCTCTGTCTGTTAGCTTGTTCCACTCAATGTTTTTGTTAACCATGAGTGCCATGTTGTCTGGACCTATTGCTGTATCTATTTGTTTAAGGATACTATTGATTTCAGCAGCAGTTCTTTTAGCCGCATTACCAGAACCAAAAGCGTTTAAGTATATTCCTGTTATAAAGAAATCATCCCAGAAATTATTCCAGTCGCTGGTTCCCATAGATTCAAAGTCTGTATT
>Ga0265294_10004500_pt1 | contig 17395 bp, 10 predicted proteins | sample MunlanPumphouse3_FD_192504 | JGI IMG/M metagenome (GOLD analysis project Ga0265294, IMG submission 192504) | Groundwater microbial communities from a municipal landfill in Southern Ontario, Canada - Pumphouse #3 | ecosystem: Environmental > Aquatic > Deep subsurface > Groundwater | place...
GATGGTATGGAGATACCTAACATCAACCATTTTGCCACACAAGGATCATCCGGAGGTCCAGCTGGAATTTTAAATGCTGATCTGCTTAGCGGAGTGAATTTCTATTCTGGAGCCTTTCCGGCTAACCGGGGCAATGCCCTCAGCGGAGTATTTGAATTTACCCAGACAGATGGCAATCCTGATAAATTCAGGTTGCGCGGAACCCTAGGTGCCTCTGAACTAAGCCTGACGGTTGACGGTCCGATCGGAAACAACTCAACGCTGATATTCTCTGCTAGAAGAAGCTACCTGAAATTCCTCTTCAGTCTGATTGAACTCCCGTTTCTGCCGACCTTCACAGATTATCAGATGAAGTACAAAATCAAGCTGTCGCCTAAAGATGAGCTCTCAATCATCTCCATCGGTGCCTTGGATGAGTTTGCGCTTAATCTCAATATCAAAGATCCTAGTGCCATGCAGGAATACATCCTCACTAACATCCCGGTGAACGAGCAATGGAGCTATGCAATTGGCGCTGTGTACAAACATTTTCGCCAGAATTCCTTCCAGACCATCGTTCTGAGCAGAAATATGTTGAATAATGCTTCGTACAAGTATCCCGATAACGATGAGAGTAAGCCCAAGTCGCTGGATTACAATTCGCAGGAGATCGAGAACAAATTCCGTTTTGAGAACAACACCCGCTTGGGAGAGTTCAAATTGATTTACGGACTCTCAGGCGAATATGCCAAATACAATAATCAAACGCAGCAACAAATCTTTGTCGGGGGAATGCTTCGGGAAATCAGTTATGATTCTGATATTGACCTGTTTAAGTGGGGTGCCTTTGGCCAGGTGAGCAAGAGCTTCTTCAATTCCCGTCTGACTGGATCATTCGGACTCCGGATGGATGCTAACGATTACTCGAAAAGCATGTCGAACATGCTGGAGCAAACCTCACCTAGGTTTTCATTATCGTACGCCCTCTCCGATCAGTGGACCATCAACGCTAATACTGGCCGATATTTTCAACTACCGGCCTATACCACGCTTGGCTATGAAAATCGCGATGGTGTACTGATCAATCGTGAAAATGACCTGAAATATATTCGCTCCGACCATTTCATTGCTGGCATTCAGTATCAACCAAAAGATTATCTACTTACTTCATTAGAAGGTTTTTATAAAACCTATAACAACTATCCGTTTTCTGTTCGCGACTCACTCAGTCTGGCTACCAAAGGAGCTGATTTTGGGGTGATAGGTGATGAAGAGGTACGATCAACTGGTGCTGGTCGTTCCTTCGGGTTTGAAATCCTTAACCGCACCAAATTAGAGGAGAGCTTAAAGCTCAATATAATCTTCTCTTACACCTTTGTAATCAGCCAGTTTGAAGATTTGGAAGGGGATTACATTTCCACTAATTGGGACAACAAGCACATTTTAAATGTGACTGTTTTCAAAGGGTTTGCCCGAAACTGGAGTGCCGGATTAAAATGGCGGTTTTTGGGTGGCACCCCTTATACACCCTACGATTTGGATAACTCCTCGTACAAGACAGCCTGGGATGCAACGGGACGTGCCCTGCTCGATTACAGTCAGCTAAATTCGCTGAGGCTGGCTCCGTTTCATCAGCTCGATCTGAGAGTTGATAAGCGATTCTACTTCGAAAACTGGTCGCTCATGGCCTATATCGATATCCAGAATGCCTACAACTTTAAGGGAGAACAGCCGGATTACATCATTCGTGATAAGGATGAAAACGGCAATTACATCCTGCTTGATGGCGGGTTGCGTTACCAGCTAAGTCGTGTCAGCAGTCTTGCCGGAACCGTTTTACCTTCGATCGGGATCATGATCCAGTTCTAACAAATCAGATCACTCAACGGGTTCTACCCGGAGGGTCCGGATCCCAAAAACGGGACCGGCCATGTGACCGAAGAAAGAGTTAAACTTGACCGTAACCTGGGTTCTATTGCGGGTTAATTCTTGTGGGATTGGGTAATCCTTGTTAACCCAATGTCCATCACGGATGTTGGAGATATTCTCTTCTGCAATGCGTTGACCATCAACCAGAATCTCAAAAGTTTTATTCCCCGGGAATCCACCCCAGTACTCCACGTGAAGCACTACCGGCTCATCGGGGAGTACTTTCATATCGAAGGAGAACCAACCACTTCTAGCTTCACGGTTTTTTCGGTCATTAAACTCTCCCGGCGTGGTGTTGACCCCTTTGAAGTTATGATCCCGTTCGGGCTGCATTTCGCCTGGCTGGACAAAATCGATCGTCAAACGCTCCACTTGAGCTTTTCTGGCTAACTCTGCCTCATAGTCGGCCTGGCGCTGCTGCCAACTCTCTTCGTTGAAAATATCCCAGTAAATCGTGTATCGGATGTCGTGAGTCGCGTAGAAGGGGATCAGCTCAACATCTCGCGGTTGCCCTACTCCATTCATCATAAAGGTATTAGGCCGACCATCCAGTGGAACCAGCCAGTCGGCCGGATTCCTGCTCTCGGTCCGCAACACCGGAACGAAATCAAGCTGCTGGGCTGCAGGATCATCCAGCGATCCCAGTTGCCCGGCCAAAACTAGTGGACCATAAAAAATCGTTACCCGGTCGGGGTCATCAGGCATAGCTTCCAGCCTCAGAGTGAACGGGAAAGTAATCTCCACCCGGTCGCCATCCTTCCATTGCCGATAGATCGTCACGAAACTGGACGGAGCTGTTTTCACTGCAACTTTCCGGCCGTTAACCTTGACGGTCATTCCATCCTGAGCCCAATGCGGGTAACGAATCTGAAGACTTAGCTTAACTGGCTGATCAAGAGCAAAGTCCAGGGTTGTGCCCTGCTCATCCGGGAAGGTAGTCGTCTGAGTCAAATACAACCCCTTCTCCTTCCACTTCAACTCAGAAGCAATATATTGATTAACAAACAGTTCTATATCGTTATGATAGTAAATACTTTCGCCATATTTCGCATGATTTTCCATTCCTGTACCTACGCAGCAGGTAAAATCCTCGAAAGACTGATACTCCTTGTAACCTCCCATATTCAGCGACAGGTTATAGACCACCCGGCCATGATCGGGGTGTTGGGAAGAGAGAATATGGTTGATCAGTGCCCGTTCGTAGAAATCAGCCTTTTCGGCCTCAGCTTCCCATTCAAACAGGTGCTTAGTTAGTTTCAGCATGTTATACACATTGCAAGTTTCGGTAGTACCCTGGCCTAGTCGATCCCGGAGTTGATCGGGCTTACCCCAGTACTCATTGTTGCCATTTCCGCCTGTCACATAAGAATGGTGGTTAACCACACGTTCCCAAAAGAATTCGGCAGCCTGTCGGTCGATGGAATCGCCTGTTAGTTCATACCGGCGAGCTAATCCGATCAGTTTGGGAATGTTCGTGTTACCATGTTTTCCAGGTAGAATATCCCGTCCCTCGGCAAGGGAATCGAGGATCATCCGATGATGAAAGCGATCAGAAAACTGTAAATACCGATTATCTCCCGTATCCGCGTAAAGATCGGCCAACACCTCATTCATTCCACCGTATTCGCAGCGCATCATCTCTTGCATCTGCTCATCCGATAATCCACTGATAATCTTACCAGTCCAATCGCCTAACCCCTTATTAATTTCCAGGGCTAACTCATTTCCGCATAGTCGGTAAGCATCTCTCAGGCCGGCCATTGTTTTATGAAGATTATACCATGGCACCCAGATTCCGTTTAAGTCAAAGCCCTGGGACCGGATAATTCCATGGGCGACTTCCTCCTCCATGGCCTGTTGCCAATTGGGGAAAGCTCCAGCAAAACCATTGCCATTGGCATCCTGTACCACCTTAAGCTCATCAACGATATAATTCACTCGCTCAAGGAAAGCATCATCGCCGGTCGAGCTGTACATCAGAGCGCAAGCGCTGAGATAATGCCCCAGTGTGTGGCCGGAGATGGTAGCATCCTCCCATCCATGATAATGCTCCGCCTTCGGTGTTAACCCGGCTTCCGAATAAAACTTTGATAACATCCGGTCTGGTTCGTAGTTCAGCAAGACCGCCTGATCCAGCTCCATGGCGTGGAGGAAAGGCCCGGAAAGCAAGTTCACCTGATCCAGCGAGAAACCTTTCGCTCTAACGGTTACTACCTCATTTTCGATCTTTATAGACCCAACAGGTGCTTGATTACAGCTGGCTGTTATTAGGATGATTACTCCGTACAACAGACCATATCGTACCCGATTCATTATCCTCATGGCGATTCAGTTTTTTTGGATTCAAACAATTTGTTTTGTGAATATTAAATGTAATTCTAACACTTAATCGTGATATTCTCAAAACAAAAATAGTATTTAAGGATTTTTAACCTTCTTTTGAATGAGCAACGATTCATCGTCGCTATTTTTACCAGAATTTTCGAAAACTATCGAGAGATGAAACAGAAGTATATAGCCTTCGGATTGGTAATCCTCAGCTTGTTTACCGTGATATCTTGCAAAGATCAGAAGGAAGAAACCCCTCCTCCAGGGGGAAAACGTTCAGGCCCAATAAAAGTCGATGTAATGGTGGTTAGTCCAGATAGTCTCCGCAACATCATTTACACCACCGGAACTCTCTTGCCTAATGAGAAAATTGAGTTACGTAATGAGGTAGCCGGACGGATTACCGGGATCTTTTTTGATGAAGGAACGGAAGTTTCAAAAGGCACTCTGCTGTTAAAAATCAATGATCAGGATCTTCAGGCTCAGCTGACTAAAAATGCTGTTCAGGAGCAGATGGCTCTGGATGATGAGTTCAGAAAACGTAAACTTTTGGATATCAAGGCAATAAGCCAAGAAGAATATGATGTATCCGCGAATCTCTTACGATCTGTTCAATCGGAAAAAAAACTATTAGAGGCTCAAATCGCCAAAACTGAGATTATTGCTCCGCTGTCGGGACGGATCGGGTTAAGGAATGTTAGCCCGGGAAGTTTCATCCCTTCTAACTCTCTGATTGCCACCCTTCAGCAGGTGGATCCCATCAAGATAGAGTTTTCGGTTCCCGAGAAATACATCAGGCTTATAGAAGTTAACATGGAGATTCGTTTCAGCATGGACTATACCCAAGAGAATTTTACTGGAAGGGTTTATGCTGTAGAACCTGGGGTTGACCCGGCCACCCGGACAATCCGTGTCAGAGCTATATGTTCTAACTCCTCAAGGAAACTCGCACCTGGAGCCTTTGCAAGGATCAGTCTGATTTTGGAGGAGCTACCGGATGCTGTACGGATACCTTCGGAGGCAATTATCGGAGACCTTGACGGAAGTAAAGTGTTTGTCTTAAAGAATGGAAAGGCCACTGAGAAAAGAGTAGAAACAGGCCTACGGACAGAAAGTGAGGTGCAAATTACCAACGGTCTTCAGCCTGGGGATACGCTAATTCTGACTGGACTGCTACAGATAATTGATGGAACTCCGGTGGATCCGCGTCTTCGAAGTATGATTTCCTCGGGATCGTCCAAACAATAAAACGTTGAAATGAACTTTTCAGGAATATTTATAAAAAGGCCGGTTCTGGCCATGGTAGTTTCCATCCTGATCATCCTTTTCGGAGTGATCGGATTCTCCTTTCTTGGAATCAGGGAATACCCGAATGTGGACTCTCCAATCGTAACGGTTAGCACCTCCTATCCGGGCGCAAATGCCGAAATCATTGAGAGTCAGATCACTGAACCACTGGAAGAGAGCATCAACGGTATTGCAGGAATCCGTTCGCTCACCTCCTCCTCCAGGGATGGATCAAGCTATATATCGGTCGAGTTTGAAGTTGGCACCGACATGGAAGCTGCCGCTAATGATGTCCGCGACCGAGTGTCCAGAGCAACGCGCCAACTACCTCCGGATGTCGACCCGCCCAGGGTGGTCAAGTCAGATGCCGATGCGAGTCCAATCTTCAACATGACCCTGCAAAGTGATCGACGAAATCTGCTACAACTATCCGAGATTGCCAATAATCTGTTTAAGGAACGACTTCAAACTACCCCCGGAGTGAGCGAAATACGGATTTGGGGTGAGAAACGCTACTCCATCAAAATATCCGTGGACCCGCTAAAATTGGCCGGTTATGGAATGACTCCTGCCGATATTCGAGATGCGCTGAACCGTGAAAACATTGAGCTCCCTTCAGGACGAGTGGAAGGGTATGGCACAGAACTATCCGTCAGAACCGTTGGGAGGCTAACAACAGAAGAAGAATTCAACAACCTGATTATTAAAGAGTTTAACGGAACTCTGATTAAACTCAAAGATATCGGTCGCGCCGAGCTTCTACCAGAAAACGAAAAGACAGTGATGCGGGGAAACGGCAAAGTGCCGATGGTTGGAATTGCCGTTACGCCACAACCTGGTGCTAACCATATAGCCATTGTCGATGAGATCAAAAACCGGATCGAGCTGATCAAAAAAGAGATGCCAGACGATCTGATCATCGGAGTGGCGATGGACACCACCCAGACGATCCGCAAAGGGATCAAGGAGGTAGAAGAGACTATCCTCATTGCGTTTTCGCTCGTTGTGCTCATCATTTTCCTGTTCCTCAGACAGTGGCGCACCACGATCATTCCGGTGCTGGCGATTCCCATTTCACTCATCGGGTCATTTTTTATCATGTATCTGGCCGGGTTCACGATCAACATTCTGACTCTGTTGAGTATTGTGCTGGCCACTGGGCTGGTGGTGGATGATGCGATCGTTGTACTGGAAAATATTTACAGCAAAATTGAAAAGGGGATGACTCCGATGGAGGCCGGATTCAAAGGCTCGAAGGAGATCATCTTTGCCATCATTTCGACCACCATAACTTTGGCAGCCGTATTCCTCCCCATCATCTTCCTACAGGGATTGACCGGTCAGCTCTTCCGGGAGTTTGGTGTGGTCATGGCCGGGGCTGTGCTGATTTCCGCCTTTGTCTCCCTGACACTCACCCCGATGCTGGCAGCTAACATCTTAAAATCCAGCACGCAACACGGTCGTTTCTACCGAGCTACCGAGCCCTTCTTTGTCTGGCTAACCAGTGGCTATGACCGATTGTTAGGTAAATTTCTTAAAAACAGATGGTTGTCGATTCTCGTGATGGTGATCTCCCTGGCTATTGTTGGGGTTCTCTGGCCGCTAATCCCAGGAGAACTGGCGCCGATGGAGGATAAAAGCCGGTTAATGATCAATGTGACGGGGCCGGAAGGAGCCTCTTTTGAGAAAATGGATGAGTTCATGAATCATCTGGTTAACCTGTCCGATACCATTCCGGAAAAAGAGTCGATGATGGCACTAACCTCACCGGGATTTGGCAGTTCCGGATCGAACTCCGGCTTTCTTCGGATAACCTTGGTACCACCATCCGAGCGCGAACGTTCCCAGCAAGAAATTGCCGATTACTTAACATCGAACCTGACTAATTTCAACTTTGCCCGTGCCTTTGTAACCCAAGAGCAAACTATTGGGAGGGGACGGGGTGGCGGCTTACCTGTGCAGGTGGTGATCCAGGCGCCTAACCTCGAAAAACTCCGGGATGCAGTTCCAAAACTGATGGCAAGGGCTCAGGCTGATCCTTCATTCCAAGTTGTTGATATCAATCTAAAATTTAACAAGCCTGAGATGGCTCTTACCATTGATCGGGAGAGAGCACGAACCCTGGGGCTCACCCTCCGTGATATCGCGGAAACCCTGCAGCTCTTCTTCAGCGGTCAGCGGATGGGTTTTTTCATCATGAACGGCAAACAATACCAGGTTATCTGCCAAGCTGACAGGCAGTTTCGTGATGAACCAATTGACCTGAGTACGATCTATATACGAAATCGTGAAGGCGATCTGATTCAGCTCGATAATGTCGTAAATATTGAATACCGAGTCAACTTGCCACAGCTCTACCGCTATAACCGGTACATTTCGGCTACTATTTCTGCCTCTCCTGCCCCCGGATATACCTTAAGCCAAGGCATCGAGGCAATGCAGAACGTTGCTGATGAAGTACTTGATGATACCTTCACCACCAGTCTGACCGGTGTTTCCAGAGATTATGCCGAAAGTTCAAATACTCTACTGTTCGCATTTCTTTTGGCCCTGATATTGATTTATCTGATCTTGGCAGCACAATTTGAGAGTTTCCGGGATCCGCTGGTAATCATGTTCACCGTACCACTCGCCGCAGCCGGAGCACTCTTGTCGCTTCTGATTTTCGGTCAGACTTTGAACATTTTCAGTCAGATTGGTATGATCATGCTGATCGGTATTGTCACCAAAAATGGTATTCTGATTGTCGAATTTGCCAATCAAAAGAAATATGCCGGGATTGATAAGCTGGAAGCTGTCCGAAGTGCGGCAGCTCAACGGTTCAGGCCTATTCTGATGACCAGCCTGGCTACTGTATTAGGTGCATTGCCTATTGCCCTGGCACTGGGTGCAGGCACCAAAAGCCGTACCTCCATGGGGATTGTCATCATCGGAGGTCTTCTCTTTGCTCTGGTACTGACTCTTTTCGTCATTCCAGCGATTTATACCTTTATTTCCGGCACAAAGAAGAAATTTAGTAAACAGGACTCATGAGATCAAGATTCTTTCTACTGACCAGCGTTGCCCTGATGCTGGCAGTTTCCGGTGTACGATCCCAGGACACCCTGAAGATTCAGGATGCTTTGATCATTGCCATGGAGAACAACTTCGATATTTACCTGGCGATGAATGACAATCGGTTGGCTGATCTATCCAATAATCCGGGAAATGCCGGAATGTTGCCCGACCTGAGTGTTACCGGTAGCCGGAGCATGTCAGTTAATAATACTGAACAGCGCTATTTCGATGGCCGTGAACGGACAAGCCCCAACGCCAAAAATAACACAATCAGTGCTGGCGTAGCCCTGGGGTGGACGCTGTTCGACGGATTCAACATGTTTATCCAGAAACGCAAATTAGAGGAGCTGGAGAACCTGTCTGAGATTCAGCTCCGTGCGGTGGTAGAAAACACGGTAGCTGAAGTGATTCAGGCTTACTATGCCATCATCACCCAAGAGGAGATGGTAAGCGTTTACCGTGAAGCTATGGCCATCTCAGCCGAGCGTAAAAGAATTGCTAGCGCTGGTGTGCGTATTGGTAGCAGCTCGGAACTATCTCTTCTTCAAGCCAGTGTAGATTACAATGCCGATAGTTCAGCCCTGATACAGCAACAGAAGATGCTTCAAAATGCAAAAATTGACCTGAACCGATTATTATGCCGTGATCTTTATACCCCTTTTGTGGTGACCGGGGGGATTCCGGTTCGCACGGATTTAATCTTTGAAAAGCTTTGGATGAATGTTCAGCAGGAGAATCCGGAGATTCGGATGGCAAGGGCCAACCTCAGCATGGCCTTATTAGATGAAAAAGGCTCAAAATCATCACTTTATCCAAGAATCAACTTATCGTCAGGCTACAATTTCAACAAATCGGAATCTGAGGTTGGGATCATGCAGCTCAACCGAAACCGAGGCTTCAGTTTGGGAGTCAATGCGTCCTACACAATTTTCGACGGGTTCGTTCAACGCCAAAACCGAAGTCGGGCCCGTATTCTCCTCGAGTCAGCCCAAGTTCAAGCGGAACAGATGGAACTTGAAATTAAGGCTCATCTCCAGAGCCTTTACAATGAATATGAGACCAACCTACAGCTCTCCCGTTTCGAAAAGGCCAATGTAGAACTGGCCCAGCGGAACCTCGACATTGCCACCGAAAAGTATCGAATTGGATCGTCCAATGATATTGAATTGAGAGAGACACAGAAAAAGCTGATGGATGCGGAAAACCGCTACCTCACCGCGCTGTTCCGGTGCAAGTCGAGTGAAACCGAACTGCTGCGGATGAGCGGAGGACTGAAATAAAAAAATTGCCAACTCTCGAAAGGGTTGGCAACTTTTTGCGGTCGCGACGGGACTCGAACCCGCGACCTCCGGCGTGACAGGCCGGCATTCTAACCAAACTGAACTACACGACCGATTCAATTTGTGGTGCAAAAATAGCTTAATTTGGATAATCTGCAAGTGGCTTACGAAATTTTATTTTCATCTACTACGATTGTCTGACACGGTTTTCTGCCCTGGCTTGAAATCCATCCCCACACCTGTCCCCTCAGAGCAGATGTAACAAAAACCAGGTTGTTTAGTCTTATCTTTATGGCTTAGTTAATTTAACCCATCAGCAAAATCATGGCACCAGCGTATTTTTTTGAAAAACAATCGATTCCAGCAGTTTGGAGGATTACCATCTTCGGATTGGTAACCCTGCTTTTAGGATTTATCGCATTAATGACCTACCTCACCGAATGGGATACGATGGCCACTCAGGATCGTTGGATGATGCTGTTACTGCTACTGGGTCCGATTTCGGTGATCGGCTTTTTCTTTCTTCGTCTTGAGCTAAGATTAACCAATGAAGGCATTGAATTTCAAGTCATTCCACTCGGGCGCAAGCGAAAGATCTCTTTTAGCCAGGTATCCGAATTGGAATTAAAAACGGGCAGCCTAATCAGGGCCAATTCCAGGATAGGGGTTAACAGGCAACTTAAGAAGCAGACCTATAATTTTGGAAGCCGGCACGCACTGGTTGTTCGTCTGAAGAGTGGTAATCAGATCATCTTCAGCACCTTTAAGCCAAGGGAATTACAATATTTTCTGAATAATTTACCCGACGAGATTCCGGTCAAAAATCGAACTGGTCAGAGCACCCAACCCGACCGGTAATCATTATGAATAAATCGGTTAGCCTCTTCATCATTCGTCACTTTCATCTGATCCCCATCCCACATCAGTCGTTTTCCGGGTACCCGGATGGCCAGGTTGCCCATGAGAACCATTTCCGTCAGCGGTCCGGAATAATCAAAATCGGAACAAGGTTTCGTATGATTCTTGATGCCGTTAATCCAGTCTTGTTCGTGTGTTCCAGCAATCCGTGGCAGGGAGGCTGGAAGATCTTTGAACTCTTGAAACCGTTCTTCGGGAAACATCATCACATCGCCACCATAGGTTGAGCATACGATGATGCCTTTATCACCGATGAACATGGATCCGCCTTCCATTGAGACCTTTGAGCTATCCACCTCTTTTGGCCATACGGGCATCAGGCCTCCGTCGTACCAGGTGAGTCGAAGGGCTGGCATGGTTCCCCGCTCCGGGAACTGGTAGGTTATCATGGAAGCGCTGGGATAGGTTTCCTGGTTATCCACCCGTTTCCACATCTCCCTAACCTCATAAGAATGTGATCCCTGCACCCATTCGGGGTATTTTAGCTTCATAGCATGGAACACTGGATCGAGTACATGGCATCCCATATCCCCGAGGGCACCGCAACCGAAATCGTACCATGCTCTCCAGTTAAATGGAAGATAATCTGGATGATACGGCCGTTCTGTTGCCGGTCCTAACCAAAGGTTCCAGTCGAGTGTGTCCGGTACAGGAGGAGTTCCCTCGGGCCTACCGATTCCTTGCGGCCATACTGGTCGGTTGGTCCAGCTGTGAACCTCACGAATATCTCCAATTGCTCCGGCCCAGATCCACTCCGCCAATCGGCGGGTGCCCTCACCGGATCGACCTTGGTTCCCCATCTGACTGACAACGTTATACTTTCTGACTGCTTCGGTCAACATTCTGGTCTCATAGACTGAATGAGCAAGGGGCTTTTGCACATACACGTGCTTCCCCATTCGAATAGCCGCTATCGCAGCAACGGCATGGGTATGATCCGGCGTAGCGACGATTACTGCATCAATTCCCTTGATCTTGTCCAGCATCACCCTAAAATCCTTGAATCTCGGGGCATTAGGATACTTATTGAAAGTGGCGGCAGCTTTAACGTCATCCACATCACATAAAGCAACAATATTCTCTGACTCTACCCTTGCCAGGTTTCCGGCTCCCATGCCACCCGATCCGATAGCAGCAATATTGAGTTTGTCACTGGGAGCAACAAAGCCTTTCCCACCTAAAACATGACGTGGAACGACTAACAGGCCGGCTCCAGCAATTGCCGAAGTAGCCAGAAATGAGCGGCGGTTAAGCGATTTTTTCATTCGGTTGTGTTTAGTATTTAGAATTCAAGGAATGATAAAAATAGTGATCTTTGTCTAAAAGCATACCGCATGAAACAAGTGATTTATAAAACCTTCGCAATTCTCCTTCTTTTATACTCATCCTTAAGTTTATCCGCACAGGAGCTAAGCCCCGAAGCCCGCGTGAGCCTTATCACCTGCGGACCCGGCGATGAAATATATAGTTTCTTTGGCCACAGTGCTTTATGGGTGTACGATCCGGAGGCAGGGATCGACAGGATTTATAATTATGGAACCTTTGACTTCAACATCCCCAATTTTTACTGGGAATTTACCAAAGGCCGGCTCTACTATCTGCTCACCGTATCTCGTTCGGCAGCTTTTTTTCAGGAGTATATTCTGGAAGATCGATTGGTGATTGAACAGGAACTCAACTTGACTGAAAGCGAGCGCAATGAACTATTTAGACTATTAGAAATCAATTACTTACCCCAAAATCGGCACTACTGGTACGATTTCTTCAAAGACAACTGTTCCACTAGGATACGGGACATAATTGCCGAGGCAACAGACAACCGGTACCAGTGGCCCGCTGAACCTGAAAATCCCATGACATTCAGGCAGTTATTAAAACCTTATGTAGCTAATCGCCATGGGGAACGCTTAGGGATGTTTCTATTACTGGCCAAAGGAGCCGACCAGCGAGCTACCCGGTCGGATTACATGTTTTTACCAGATCAGCTCTATGTTTCGTTTGATCAGGCAAAAACAGCTGATGGCCGACCGCTGGTTTCGGCGGTACGCAATCTCTACATTCCAGAAACCGATCGATTATCCGAAACTCGCACAAACTGGCCCCTGTTAATTTTCACCGTATGGCTGCTCCTCTCAATTTGGGTCTCTATTCTTAAGAAAACAGCAAGTCGGACAGTCAAGTGGTTCGATAGTGTGATCTATTTTGCCACAGGAGCTACGGGTGTTTTACTCACTTTCATGTGGTTTTTCACCGAACACTGGACTTGTAAGGGAAACTACGAACTGTTCTGGCTCAATCCGATCAACCTGATCCCTCTAATTTTGATCTGGATTCCTCGTAGTCGCAAGACCTTGATCTGGATTGCCAAAACTATGCTGATAATAAACCTATTAGCACTTATCTCCCTGCCTCTCTGGGAACAACGGGTCAGTGTCGAAGCGATCCTCCTCGGTTTGTTGACACTCACCGCTTGGTATCGAGCCTCTGGTTTTGGCCAAGCCGCTAATCACAAACCATAAAATCAGACTAAACAGCAAGGGCTCCATACGCTTCCTCCCGCTCTTTTTCGGCCACTCCGGCCAGTTCATCAAGAATATCAGAGATTTCACCGGATATCAGATATAGAGCCTCTGAATTTGCTCTTTTACGGATCATATCTTGGAATGCAAGATTTCCCCTCCTTCTGAAATTAAGTCGAATATTTGTTGTTTTCCAAGCTAGCCAACCCGGGGCTTCAAAATTCCAGGATGATCTGCTTTGAGAAAGATCCTCAAGAAGAGCAGTCAACCACTCAAAGGAGCAGGCACATACTGCCCCCTCCACCTCTTCCGTCTGGACCCCTAAAACTAGCTCCTTCTGGTTCTCAATCAACAGATTTATGTTCAATCCTTCATATTGAACAATGGGTATCCGGATTCCATAAAAGCCAGCCTGATCGGGATCTTCATGAAATCCGGTAATCAATGAATCAAGTGCTCGCAGATCAATCCTCCGCCCCATGCTCTCCCATTCTGGTTTATAACCATAATCCTCAACCATTTTGAAGATGGTTATCCAGAACATTTTTTCGGTGCTTTTGAGTTGTTCATTCATGTCAAGAGTTATTTATTGATTCAAAGAAACCACCCCACAACGTAACCTATTTACGTTCTCGCTTTTTTTATCTTTAGATGCAGATTTTAAGGACAAAAGGAAGAAATGGCACTAAATAAATACGCAGCGATCCGGTATCGGATCATTGACCAATGCATCCGGAGCCGATCGAAGCCCTATCCCTCCAAGGAAGATCTTCGAAGTGCCTGTGAAGAAGGTCTCTACGGATCGAGTGACGGAAGTCATATCTCAATGTCAACGATCGACAAAGACCTATGGGCTATGAAGAACGAGTCGGCTATGGGATATGCGCCCATAGCTTTCAGCAGACAAGAGAATGGTTATTTTTATATGGATCCAGACTATAGCCTGAATTTACCGTTAACTCAGGAAGATATCGGAATGATCCGATTAGCTATGAAAACCCTGACACACTTCCGCCAAAGCAGGCTTTTCCAAGATTTGGAAATCGCAGTCAATAAAATCGAAGGAAGAATTCTGGTTGCCGGTCATCTGGCGGAATCAGGATTGGAGGAGGTGATCCAATTTGAATCAGTACCAGCTAATAAAGGGCATGAATTTCTTCCAATGCTGATCGATGCGATCCGACAACAAAAAGAAATTGAGTTTCGATACACGCCTCATGTGGACGGAATACCGCGGCGATACCTTTATCACCCCTATCTACTTAAGGAGCACAAAAACATTTGGTATCTGGTCGGATTGGAAAAAGAGGGCGGGATTATTCGTACTCTGGGGCTCGACCGGATGGAGGAGATTCGGTTCACCGGTTCCGGGTTCTCAGCCGATCCGGGCTTCGATCCTTTGCATTTTTTCCGATACAGCTTTGGCGTAGGGACCTACAGCGGAGTTCCTGAGGAAATCATCATCCGGTTCGACTCGGTTCAGTCGCGATATATTCTCGCCAACCCGATACACTCCAGCCAGGAAGTGATCGAAGAGTTGCCGGAGGGAGCCAGAATCAGGCTGTTTGTCATTCCCACCGACGATCTAAAAATGCAGATTCTGAGTTACGGGAATAAGGCAGTGATTGAATCACCACCGTGGCTTCGTCAGGAAATCTCCGGGATTTTGGAGAGCGCAGCTAGCCAATATCGCCCTGAACCTACTCAACAATGACCAGTCGGGCTTTTTGAGAGGTCAGCCCCCCCGAATCTTTTACTTGTAGCTTAATGATATAAGAGCCAGGCTGGGTAAAACTATAGGAAGCCGTTTTGAGAGTTGTAAAGTCGGTATCCCATACATCATCATTATCCCAATCCCATCGAACCTCCAATTCTTCCAAGCTATCTTCCAAATCACGGCTGATTGAAGCGTCAAACTGGAATTGGGTATCCGTGGTTCCTACCGGTGGGGTGATCGTAAAATCAGCAGTGGGTGGCGTGTTTGGATTGCTCACCGTGATCACCCGTGAGTAGGTATTAGCAAAACCCTCCGTATCGGTGACTTCGAGAACAACACGATATTCACCGGCCACTTCAAAGGCCTTGGTGATGGTTTTTTCGTAACGATATCCGATATCCCAGACCCCATCATTATTCCAATCCCATCGCACTTGTAGCTGATCGATGGAATCTTCGGGATCGGATGATCCGGAAGCATCAAACTGGAAAATAGTCTCAACAGTACCCGATTCAGGAGTAACGGTAAAGAAAGCTGTTGGCTTGATATTAGCCGGAGATACAAGAATCATTTTGGAAGTTGACCCAGTAAGTCCCTCTGTATCTTTTACTTCCAACTTAGCAACATACTCTCCCGCCTCCGGGTAGATCCATACCGCGAACTTATTGGTATTGAATTGAGTATCCCAGATACCATCCCCATCAAAATCCCATCTGACCTTCAGCAACTCTGCAGGATCATCAGCATCCCAGGATCCTGTGGCATCGAAGGTAAAGAAGCTGGTAGTCCGACCGCTCTCCGGTGTCACCGTAAAAAATGCTGTAGGGGCCGAATGGGTCAGCTCGACCGTCAAAGATTGCGTGGACCGGGAAGTCAGGCCACCTTCATCTCTAACTTCCAGCACTACCTGGTAGATGCCTGGAACAGGGAAGACCCGGTAGATCGTTTTGCTGGTGGTAAACTCCGTATCGTAATGGTTGTCACCATCAAAATCCCATCTCACCTGAAGATTTTCGGTGCTGGTCTCAAAATCTGTTGATGCCGAAGCATCAAACTCAAAATTCGTTGTGGTGGAGCCACCTGGTGGGTTGATTCTAAAAGATGCAACCGGGTGAGTATTATTGTGAATTCCGTTTTGAAGATCCCGATAAAGTGTATCTTCCTCTGCTGCTAGGATTTCTGGCCAGATATCACTCAAAGCATTTCCTACTTTGATAGCTGATGCGGTAGAATAGATCCGCTTTTCACGCTGCCATTCCGGAAGGTTGATAAAGTTTTTAAGCTCTGCTCCTGACTCCTGCACAAACTGGTGTGATGGTTCACCGGCAAAGAGAGGGGTAATCGCCCGGGCAAAGAAGATATGAATCAGATGGTTAGATAAGCGGGGCGAAATGACTGTGTCAAAGCTAACCTGATTCTCCTCGATCTGGTGGTTGATTTTCCAGTCTCCCCAGAAGTTGTAGGTAGTTTTCACGCTCCCTTTTTCATAGATCTTGAAATCAAGAATTGCGACCGTATCCTTGGCAAGATGCACCTCAAATCCCAGGAAATGATCCACTTGATAAAAGATTGGCATGGGTCCGGCAAAAAAGGGTCCGAACAATCTGGATGATATTCTGATGCTATCTTTCCCGTCAACTGAACCAAAGGAGGTGATGCGGGCTACTCCGTTAAACTCCTGCTCGTAAGAATAATCCATCAAGTAGCGCCGGAGTGGGATATCGGAGGCGCGGTGAACTAAAACACTGTGATCCAGCTGCTCACCGGCATAGAGCTTCCCATCCTGAAAGCTAACCATCAATGGATTGTCATTAATCATCCCGGAGAACAGGGTGTACTTAAACAGCTTGAGAGTATCTTCATCCCAGGCAGAACCGGGCAAAATGGTGATCTCGGCAGGCTCCTGGCTGGAAATTTTAGTTATTTGGTTGAGTGCTGTAAAGAGATACTCCACTCCCACTGTTTCGAATTGAATCTGAAGTGAGTCTTCCTGGTTGGCAGTAGAGACGATGCGGCCGTAAACTCCCGGTGATCCAGGATAGAGGAAGCAGGTACCTTTTGGCAGAGACGGTGCCATCCCATTCAAAGCAAAGCTGACCAACCCGTAACTCCTTTGCGGGCCAGTGAGTTGGTTGGTATCTAGGATCAGGACCTGGTCATCCATAGCTGTCATGATGGTATCCAGATCCCGATCTTCATCCTTGATCTCGTCGCGCTGGCAGGAAATCAGCAGGATTCCTGTCAGTAGAAAAGCAGCAAAGTATCGAAACCTGTTCATCATTAAACTCATAACAACAAAATTAACGAAGATGGACTACAACATGGGCTCTCTGATTAAGTTTCAGATCACCCTGGGTGGTAATCTCGTCGAAGCTATTGTC
>Ga0265294_10004501_pt1 | contig 17394 bp, 12 predicted proteins | sample MunlanPumphouse3_FD_192504 | JGI IMG/M metagenome (GOLD analysis project Ga0265294, IMG submission 192504) | Groundwater microbial communities from a municipal landfill in Southern Ontario, Canada - Pumphouse #3 | ecosystem: Environmental > Aquatic > Deep subsurface > Groundwater | place...
TGGAGCGGCTGGCAGCGAGGTTGAGTTTGTTGTGCGCAGCCGTTTGCTACGGCATGAGGACGATGAGATTGCGGCTGAATTTACCAAGAGCTTTACAGGGCGACATGTCTGCCATAATGGCTGGCAACCATCTGGCGTGAGCTTTGACGGCCAGAGCTACGCGCTGGAGTGTACGCACGCCACCGAAGGCAAACGCACCTTCACCGGCGATGCCTTGCTGGTTGCCACTGGCGTTACTCCCCTGACGCAAGAGCTGGGGCTCGAGAACACGGATATTCAGCGCGATAAAACCGGGCAGATTATGGTAAACTCCTTTTTAGAGACAGCTGTTCCCGGTGTTTATGCGCTGGGGGATGTTGTGGGCAACTACCTGTTCCGGCACACCGCCAACTACGAAGCGCAATACCTGATTCGCACCTTGATCGAGGGCAAGCCAGCTGTCGCGTTGGATTACGGACCAGTGCCCCACGCTGTGTTCACCCGCCCTGAGATCGCTGGGGTGGGAGTGCGTGAACAGGATGTTGCGGAGCGCGGAGATGAGATCATAATTGGACGGGCCACATTTGCAGAGAGCAATGCAGGGGTGGCCCGTGGTCTGCGAGAGGGATTGGCGAAGATCATTATTCAGCGCTCGGACCTCAAGCTGTTGGGCTGCCACATTATGGGTGACGAAGCTGCCACCTTGTTGCACATGATGATCCCGCTGCTCAAGTGCGGGGCAACGCTCACTGAGATGCTGGATCTTATTTATATCCATCCCGCACTCTCTGAGATCCTACGCGATGCGGCGCGCGATGCGCAAGCGAAAGTGTAGTGCTGAGTTATACCGCTAAGTCACTAGGTTCGCGCTGGACGCAGTTCGGAAAAGTGTGCGAATACGTATGTGGCAACGTAGGTCCGATTTCCAATCGGACAACTTCCGATACAATCGGGTGCTACTGAAGTTCGGCTTCGCCTTTGGTTGACGATGATGTACGACGATGCTGGCCGACGATTTCCAAGGGCAGAGTTGTTTTGCCCGCTAATCTACGCGAAAGTATTCTCAGGTTGAGGCGCGGTGAGGGTGGGCTGCGTTTTTGAGGTAAAAAATGTTGAGGTAAAAAATGGGGAAACTCTGGGAACGCTGATCTCCAGCTTTGAGCCTTTGAGTCTTTACTGGGGAAACTCTGAAAAGACTCTGAGACCTCTGCATGGCACGCCGTAGCCTTGGCGTAGGAGGGTGCCTCTGTGAGAGATAAAAAATTGGTTGCGGCTATGCTGCGCTAGGAGAGATCGGTTTTGTTGCGGCTGTGGTGCGCTAGGTTCTTTGTGGTTTCACGAAATGAAGCGTACTCATTGCGCTTGACTGTCGTTCGGTGTCGCTCATAGAGCGATTACTACACATGCGCTGCACTGCGGAATGCAAAAGTTGTCGTTCGGTGTAGTAGCCGCTCTATGAGCGGCATTGCATGTTTTGTATCGCTCATAGAGCGACCCTGGGCGACGATGCTGGTCAAGTCATTGAGGTCGATTTTGCGCACTTTTCGATACCGATCCCGACCCCGACCCTGGATTTCAGGCAAGCGGCTTTTATTCCCTTACTGATTCTCTGCAGATACGTTATAATATGAAAATTAAATCGTTACAAAGGAGTCAAATGAATAAGAAACCATGTCACAAGCGGCATGGAGGTTCAAATCCTAGATACCCACGGCAAAGAAAACCCAGGCGCACATGATTGCGGCGGTGTCATCGGTACCAGCGCTCCTTCAAAAAACATGGTTAACCCAGCTGGTGAGTGGAACCATTACACCATCACACTGAAGGGCAACTCACTTAAGGTGGTTCATAACAACGAGCAAATTATTGATATTGATCTCAGCCAAGGGGCGATGAAAGACAGGCCGCTCGAAGGCTATATCAGCTTTCAGGACGAGGGCAAGCGCATCTGGTACCGCAACGTGCGAATCAAAGAATTAAAGCAGCTAGCCGCTGTAACCGAATGAGTTGGTGAAATGTGCGAGAGTTCTTCGCACTCACTGAAAAGTTTGTGATTATGAGCCCGCTGCTTTAATGACAAACGCTGTGCGTTTGGAGGAACGAAGAAAACTTCTCAATAACCAGTCAGAGAACAAAGAGCACGCTAAAGCGTGAACTACATACCCTGGAAACCGTATGTAGTTCACGATTTAGTGTGTCTTCTGAACAGGCATGCGGCTATAACTAAAATTGCTTGTTTCAAAACGGGTTCTTGAGAAATGACACTAAAAGCGATAATGGAGTAGTGCAAGCATACTGCTTGCAGATGAATTTTTCATTGAAGTTGGAGCTGTTTTTAAGCGCCTTCGAGCAACAACTAACGAAGATGGCTATCTGGATTTTTTACGACAGGAGTTGAGAGAATACAACTATGAAAAAGCGAACACTCGGAAAAACCGGATTGCAGGTTTCACCCATCTGCATTGGCGGCTGGCAGCTGGCTGGACCGCTGGCGTTTGACGGGCAGCCGGATGGCCACCCTGATCCAGGCAGGGAGAGTGTGCTGCGCATGATCCGGGAGCTAGGTGAGCTCGGCATCAATTTTATCGACACAGCAGAGCAGTACGGTGGCGGAGAGTCAGAGCGCCGCGTGGGTGAAGCAGTGCAGAGCGAGCGGGATAAATGGATCATCTCAACCAAGTTCGGCTACCGAGTGGGACCTAATGGTGAGCGCGATAACAGCTCCAGCCCGCAGAGAATCACTCCCAGCCTTGAAAGCTCGCTGCGTCGTCTCAAGAGCGATTATGTTGACATTTACCTCTACCACTGCGCACCAGATCTCCGTGAGCTGGAACAGGGCCGCGCAGTTCTTGAACAATTGGTCAAAGCGGGGAAGTGCAGGTACTATGGAATTTCGACCAGCAATGTCTCTCTGGTGCAGGCGATGATCAAGCTGGAGATGGTCGATGTTATTCAATATCCCTCTAATCTGTTAAAAGACGCTGCGGAGATGCGCGCAACCGCACTAGCGCATAACCTCGGCACGCAGGTGCGCGGGGTCATGGCGCAGGGCAAGCTGAGCGGCCGCTACTTCGAACATCAGCCATGCTGGCGCACTGATGACAACCGCTCCCGTTCTGATAACACTGATGATTACCAACAATATGCTGTGCTGCAAAAGGCACTGCCGTTAGGTTGCACCATGGCACAGACAGTTATCCGGTGGACACTCGGTCAGGCTGGAAACCACAGCATTTGTTTGGGTGCCAAAAATATGGCGGATTACAAGGATGCCATTCAAGCGACAGAGATGCCCGCACTGACGCAAGCAGAGGGCGAGAGGTTAAAAGCTTGTGTTCAGCAGGGTTGAAACAGTTGAACCGGTTTTCGGAATAATAATTTGGGTCAGGAGAGACGGCTCTTGTAATCAGTAAAGGTGAATTCACGGATGACATTTATTTCACCCTCATCCATGATAGCAATGGCCGGCAGGTTGACGCCATTGAACATGTTGTTCTTAACCATGGTGTAGTGCGCCATATCGGTGAAGATCAAACGGTCACCCGGCTGGAGCGGCTGATCAAAGGAGTAGTCACCCACTATATCGCCAGCCAGGCAGGTCAGCCCGCCCAGCCGGTAAGTGTGTGCCTTCTCGCCTGCCATGCCAGAGCCAATGATATGCGGACGATAGGGCATCTCAAGCACATCCGGCATGTGGCAGGCGGCCGAGGCGTCGATGATCGCCAGCTGCATCTCATTCTCAATCACATCCATGACAGATGTCACCAGATAGCCGCAATTGAGAGCCACCGCCTCGCCCGGCTCCAGATAGACCATCACACTGTACTTCTGCATAATATGTTTAATCAGGCGGATCAGGCGTTCCACATCATAGTCGTCGCGGGTGATGTGGTGACCGCCGCCAAAGTTGATCCACTTCATCTGATAAAAGTACTCCCCGAATTTTTCTTCCACCACCTGGAGGGTGCGCTCGAGCGTGTCGGAGTTCTGCTCGCACATGGTGTGAAAGTGTAGCCCATCCAAACCCTCTAGATCGCCTGGCTGAATCTGGCTGGCAACAGTTCCCATGCGTGAGTATTTGGCGCAGGGATCATAGATCTCCACTTTCAACTCAGAGTACTCGGGGTTCAAGCGTAGCGCGCACTCGATCTTTTTACTGTGTCCATCCACCTGCGCCCTGAACTTCCTGTACTGCGCCGGCGAATTAAAGACAATGTGGTTGCAGTGCTGCATGATCTGCTCAAACTCATCGTCGCGAAAGGCCGGGGCGTAGATATGCACCTCCTTGCCCATGCACTCCGCTCCCAGACGCGCTTCAAAGAGCGAACTGGCGGTGACACCGGCCAGATATTCGCCAACCAACGGAAAAACCGCATGCATCGAAAATCCCTTGAGCGCCAGCAGTATCTTGCACCCGGTCTCATCCTGAACACGCTTCAGGGTGGTCAGGTTCCTGCGCAGCAGGCGCTGATCGAGAACATACGCCGGGGTTGGGATGCTCTTTAGTAAATTGGTATCTGCTTTAGTCATAACTCTCCAAAAAACAATAAGGTTAAAATGTTAAGGTAAAAAATGTTAAGGTAAAAAATGTTAAGGTAAAAAATGTTAAGGTAAAAAATGTTAAGGTAAAAAATGTTAAGGTAAAAAATGTTAAGGTAAAAAATAAAATATTCAAAATTTGCCTGTTCAGCCAAGCGTAGTAAAAGAAAGAACTCCTAGATCTATATTAACCCACTGAACGTGATCTATGTCAGTACGTTTGATGAGCCGGGTCAAATCATTAGAATAGCCCCCTGACCCATGATCAAATGATGTAACTCTTAACGCACTCCGCTTTGCACACAACAACATCTGTTGCTTTGCTATGACAACCCCATCAAGAGCAACATCAACGTCCGACAATGCATTTTGAGTACCACAGCAAAGATGAACAATTGCCTCCTCATACAACCTCCGCGATAACCCTGTTCCCCATTCACTGAGTAGCTCAACCACTAACATCTTCTCTGCAACACCAAATCCATCTGTAGCAAACCATCGGGAGTCATCAACGGAAAACTTGAAACGCTTTGCAGCGCATACAGGTGAATTCACAAACTCGTGTTGAATATGTTGTGATCTAAAATTTATCAATTTGCCGTGTTTTTGGCCTGTCAGCAACAAGTAGTTTAACAACTGTCCTCTGTGTTTAGAGTTTAAACGCTCCACTGTTTTTAATTCAAATATGGCACCTGATGCGGCTACAATATCTATGAAAAATGTTTTGCGAAAATCTCGAAATTTAACATCAATCCTGACTTCTGTCTGAATGCCCTTGATGCGAGAAGCAAGTGCTTTTTGGTATACCTTTTCATCGAAAAGCGGCCCCAGCTCATGATGTATTTGAAATGCGAGATTCATTAGCTCATAAGCTACAGCAGCAAACTGATCCTGCGACATGCACACAAATTCATGATCAACGGTAACCGGCATCACAACACATCTAACCTGTTATCTGCGTATCCATTTTTTACCATTCATTTTTTACCTTGTTTTTTGCTTACCGATTTTAATCCACCAGTGCTGGATTAAAATCCTCTCTCCATGGCAGACCCTGCTTATTTAGCTCGGCCATAAATGGATCGGGATCAAACTCCTCCACATTGTACACACCGGGCTTTTTCCACTTGCCTTCCAGCAGCAGTTTGGCTCCAATCATAGCCGGGACTCCGGTGGTGTAGGAGATGGCCTGCGAGCCAACCTCCCTGTAGCAAGCCTCATGATCGCAGATGTTGTAGACATAGTAATTCACCGGCTTGCCATCTTTAACACCCTGGAAGATACACCCGATATTGGTTTTGCCCTTGGTGCGCGGCCCCAGCGAGGCTGGGTCAGGTAGTACCGCTTTCAAGAACTGCAAGGGCTGGATCAACTTGCCATCAAACTCAACCGGCTCAATCGAGGTCATGCCGACATTCTGCAGCACAGTCAAGTGGTTGATATAGCTCTGGCCAAAGGTCATAAAGAAACGAATCCGTTTGAGTCCTTTAATGTTGTCCACCAGCGACTCCAGCTCTTCGTGATAGAGCAGATAGGCATCCTTCTCTCCAATCTCATCAAAGTCAAAGACCCGCTTGATCTCGAGCGGCTCGGTCTCAATCCACTCACCCTCCTCCCAGTAGCGACCCTTGGCGGTGATCTCGCGGATATTGATCTCCGGATTAAAGTTGGTGGCAAAGGGATAGCCGTGATCGCCGCCATTGGCATCCAGAATGTCAATGAAGTGAATCTCATCAAAGTAGTGCTTCATGGCATAGGCACTAAAAACGCCGGTCACACCAGGATCAAAGCCGCAGCCAAGGATCGCGGTCAGACCCGCCTTTTTAAAGCGCTCGCGGTAAGCCCACTGCCATTTATACTCGAACTTCGGCACATCTGGCGGCTCATAGTTGGCGGTGTCAAGATAGTGGGTGCCAGTTGCCAGACAGGCATCCATGATAGTTAAATCCTGATATGGCAGTGCCACGTTGATCACCAGCTCAGGCTTGAAATCATTGATCAGCGCGATCAACTCAGCGGTGTTATCAGCATCAACCTGCGCAGTGTGCACAACTGTACGGCCACCATCCAGCTGCGCTTTGAGCGCATCGCACTTGGATTTAGTGCGACTGGCGATCATCAGCTCTTGAAATACATCTGGGTTCTGGCAGCACTTGTGCGCCACTACGCTGGCTACTCCGCCAGCACCAATCATCATTGTTTTTCTCATTTTCTCTCCTTTTAAATAATTGCAGAATAATCATTATTCTGCCAAAACACTCATTTGGCTAGAATCAAGGACAATTCACGTAGCACCTTGCAGGCCACTGCAGTTGAAACGCCGCTGTGGTCGTAGTGCGGAGCGAGTTCAACCACATCTCCGCCCACCACATTGAGCTGCGCCAGCACAGCCATCGCTGCCATCAGCTCCTTAAAGGTCACCCCACCTGGCTCAGGGGTGCCAGTGCCACCGAAAACCGAGGGGTCCAAGACATCCAGATCGATCGAGAGGTAAACCGGCCCAGTGCCCAGCACATAGGGCAGCTCCTCGACTCCCGCCAGATCAAAGCGCTGCATGACCGTGTTTTCAGCGGCAAACTCAAACTCCGCCTTGGTGCCGGAGCGGATGCCAAACTGCCAGATCCGTCCCGAGCGCAAACTCTCAAAGACGCGCCGCATAACCGAGGCGTGCGATAGCTTCTCCCCGAGATAATCATCCCGCAGATCAGCGTGCGCATCGAAGTGCACAATCTGCAAATCAGGATATTTTTCCAGCCACGCTTTGATCACCGGTAGCGAAATCAGGTGTTCCCCGCCGATGGCCAGCGTTTTCTTGCCATCCTGGACCAAGGCACGCGCCTCTTGCCAGATCAGCTCCATTGCCCGGGTGGTATTGCCAAAGGGCAGCGCGATGTCACCTAGGTCGCAAACTTTGCAATCCAACAGATCACGATCCAGGTAGGGGCTGTAGGTCTCGAGCCCATCCAGCTCTTGACGCACCGCCTGCGGACCAAACCTAGTTCCCGGACGGAATGAGGTCGTGCCGTCAAATGGGATACCAAACACCACCACATCGCTCTCAGCGTAGGCAGTGCGAATCCCCTCATGTATCATCGGTGTGTTATCTTTTAACATAATATTTTATCTCTCACAGAGGCACAGAGGTCTCAGAGTCTTTTCAGAGTTTCCCCCGCAAAGGTTCAAAGGCGTAAAGTTGGTGCCCGGCGTTCCCAGGTTTTCCACATTTTTTCACCTCTAAGATTTTTTACCTTAAAAATACTTCTCGCAGAGCTGCGAAGAGTTCAGAGGAATATACTGCTACTACTCTCTGTGCCCTCTGCGACTCCGTGAGAGATGATTTATTAAGTTAATCCTGTTATCCTGTCTAAAAACCGTTTGTCTGCCTGTGCGTTACACGCAAACAGGCGGCGACGATACTCTGGTTGACGACACCTGCGCCATAACAACTCAACGCTCGTAGTAGGTATAGCCCCGCAGACCAGCCTCATAGGCCGAGAGGATCTCGCGCCGTTCTTTGGCGGTGATCAGCCCTTTTTTCACAGCGTCTTCTGCGGTCTTGCGGTAGTTGGCTTTCATCTCATTGGTATCGTACTCAACATAGCCAAGCACGTCATCCACGCTGTCACCGCGAATCTCGTTCACAATATCATGCGTCCCGTCCTCATTCAGCCGGATGCTGACCACATTAGTGTCACCAAAGAGATTGTGCAGGTCACCAAGGGTTTCCTGGTAGGCTCCCACCAAAAAGACTCCGAGGTAGTAGTCGTGGTTCTCTTCCAACGGGTGCAGGGCCAGCGTTTTTTTAATGCCCTGCGCATCGATGAACTTGTTGATTTTGCCATCGCAGTCGCAGGTGATATCGGCAATCACGCTTTCGCGCGAAGGCACCTCCAATAAGCGGTGAATCGGCATCACAGGAAAGAGCTGATCAATCGCCCAGCAGTCGGGAATCGACTGGAAAACCGAAAAATTGCCATAGTAAATATCGGCGATAACGGTTTCTAGGTCAACCAGTGCGGCGGGCACAACCTTCAACTCCCGTTTTTTCTGTACAATCTCGTAGATGGTATTCCAGAAGATTTTTTCTGAGATCGCCTTATCCCGCAGGCTGATGTTGCCATGGTTGAACATGTCGCGGATGCTGTCACGATAGTAGAGGGCGTCGTTATAGCACTCCTGCAGGTTGCGCAGGTTGATGCTTTTATTGACCTCATGCAGACTGTGAATCGGTGCGGCCATCTCCTCGCTCAGGATTTCGGGAACTTCGTGCTCTTCAAAGGTGGCGACATCCAACACATTAAAGAGCAGCACTGAGTAATAAGCCACCAGCGCCCGTCCAGACTCGGTGATAATTACGGGATGCTCGATCTCGCTGTCGTCCATCACACTCATAACACCCTCAATCACGTCGATGCAGTACTCCGGGACGCTGTAGTTGCTGCTGTTGGTGTAGTTGGTGTTGGAGCCATCATAGTCAACCGCCAAGCCGCCGCCCAGATCCAGATAACCCATCTGAGCACCCTCTTTGACCAGCTCGGCGTAAACCCGAGCAGCCTCTCCCACGGCGGTGCGGATATCGCGGATATTGGGGACCTGGGAGCCGAGGTGATAGTGTAACATCTTGAGGGTGCTGAGCATGTTTTTGGCTTTGAGAACATCAACAATCTCAATCACCTGCGACATGTTCAGGCCAAAGATGCTGCGGTCTCCGCCCGATTCGGTCCAGTGTCCACCGGCCTTGGAGGAGAGCTTGATTCTGACCCCGATATTCGGCGTGACATTCAGCTCTTTAGCGCGCTCTAAGATCAGCTCCAGCTCACCGGGGATCTCAATCACAAAAAAACATTTGAACCCCAGCTTGATAGCGTAGAGACCCAGATCAATAAACTCTTCATCCTTGTAGCCGTTGCAGACCAGGCAGGCCTCTTTATCCTTCATCTCTGAAAGGGCAGCGATCAACTCGGGTTTACTGCCAACCTCAAGTCCGTGGTGGTATCGCTGGCCGAACTTCGTCACCTCATGCACCACCTGCTGCTGCTGGTTAACTTTAATCGGATAGACACCCTGATAGCGTCCCTTGTAGTCCATGCTTTTAATGGCATCATTAAACGAGTCATTCAGGTATGCGATCTGCGCATCCAGCACATTCTCAAAGCGCAGCAGCACCGGCATATCCAGCCCGCGCTCCTTGACCCCTGAAACAATGTCCATCAGACTGACCGCCGATTCAATCCCTGGATAGGGGTTGATCAGAACCTCGCCCTTATCAGAGATCGAAAAATAACGGCTGCCCCAGGTCTTGATGCCATAGAGATCCTCTGATTTCTCGCGGGTCCAGCGTCCCAACAACTCAACTTTATTCATATTCCTTAACCTTTGCTTCTCGAAATTTTCTTTCAAAAAATTTTAGCTCTCAATTTCTGTCTCTCACATCAGTCTTCGCCCGCAAGCGGGGCTACGCCCTGACACTGGAAGCACAGAGTTCTCAGAGTGTATACTTTTTATCTCTGTGTCCTCGGCGACTCTGTGAGAGATAATTTATCAAGTAAATCTTGTTAAATTTGGTGTTTTCCTTGTGGCGCACTGACAATGGCGGCGACAATGCTGGTGGACGATTTCAATCGTAATCTGCAAGCAGGATGCTTGCACTACTTCGTTATCACTTTCAAGGTAACTTCTCAATAACCCACTTTGAAACAGCCTTCCTCCTTCGCCAAGGCTACGGCGTGACAAAGAAAGGCTGGACAACAAACCTTACGTAGCAGCCGTTTGTTGTTCACGCTTCAGCGTGCTCTTTGTTCTCTGGCTGGTTATTGAAAAGTTGCTTTCGTTTCTCCACATGCGCAGCGTTTTTACTGCAGCAGCTGACTCATAACCACTAAGCCTAAGCGTTTCTACGGGACGCTACTCAAATAATCTCTTAAACCATGAGGAGCGCTTCTCTTCAATAACGGGCCTTTGAGGCTCCACGCCTAGATCTTCTTCCATCGGCGGCGTGAGTTCATTCTCAGCATCACTCATGGGACTCTCCACACTCTCCTGCACCAGCATCAATCCGACCGAGGGCGGAGCAACGCTGGCCTCTGCTGACTCGCCTTTAAGGGTACGCAGCGCCTTTTCACGCTCCGCCCTGATCCTGATTTCCGCCTCATTGCTGGCCTCCAAGGCATCGCCATACTCCTGCCAGCTTTTCTCCAGTGCTTTTTTTCGTTCCAAGCGCTGTGCCATCTCCTTGGCAGGCACAGGATCAGCCAGCTCCGAGTCAGACCAGCCCTTAGTCCAGATATCAGTGGCATCAACGTAATCCTTGCGACGGCGGGTCTCATTGCGCATTTTTTCAGGATCATCGATCACATACGGCGTTAAAAACACAAGCATCTCGGAACGCTTTTCTTCCTTGCTGGTTGATCCAAAGAGATATTTGCCGATATAAGGGATATCCTTCAAGATTGGAATGCCAGCCTTAGATTCGTCCTTAGTTGTTTTGACCAAACCTCCCAGAATTACGGTTTCGCCATTGCCAACTGAGACATCCGCGCTGAGCTTGCGCGTTGTAACGGTTGGCCAAAACTCACCTGTCTTAATTTCTTGTTTAGGACCGATATTTTCAAAGGTCTCTTCAATGGTTAAGATTACATTGCCATTGGGGTTGATGCGCGGGGTAACTTTAACCGTTAAGCCCACATCGCGCTGTTCGACGTCAGGCTCGTAAGTACCGCCCTGATTGCCATACCCCCCCATATAGCGCATACCTTTGAACATATATTGTAAATCCGTGGCCTCAATTGTGGCCTCTTTGTTGTCAACTGTGAGCAGCACAGGTGAACTTAAAATTCGAGTGCGACTATCGCTCTGCGAGGCTTTGATCACCGCATCCAGCTTCAGGTTCTTGAAGGTCATAAAGTATTCAAGTCCTGAAACAGGGTTGCCCATGCTTCCAAGGTAGCTACCTGCAACCGCATTAACAACCTGCGTCCCCACGGCGGCACCGAGACCGAAGAGATCGGCTGTTCCCGGCTTCTTTACACTGCCGCCACCAAGCGTGTAGCGGAAATCATTGCCATCATTAATCCGCCTGACCCAGTTAATGCCTGTTTCAAACTTATCGCCCAAGCTAACCTCGAGCACCACGGTTTCAATCAGCACCTGTGAGAGCTTGATGTCCATACTTTTAATAATTGTCATGATGGCCGCCAGATCGCCGATACTGCCCATCATCACAATCGCGTTGGTGCGTTTGTCAGCCAGAATCTTGATGCTCTCCTTGCTCAGCTGCCCCAGCTTTGAGACGCCGGGGGCGGAATCCGAGGCCGCTGCGCCGCGGGCGGCAGCCTCGGCCAGCGAGGTGCTGCGTGTGGCAGCAGAGCCAGCCGGGGCCTTGCCCGCAGGAGTGCTGCTATCCTCCTTCTTGGAGGTGGAGTTGCCGATCAGGTCGTTCAGCATGGTGGAGACCTCTTCAGCATCAGCGTACTCCAGACGCAGAACCTCCACCTTAACGTCTGGGGCAGTCTCAACATCCAGTACAGTAATGATGCGCTCAAAAAAGGCCATGTTGTCTTTGTTGGTAATGATAATCAGCTTGTTGGTGCGCTCATCTGCGATAATCTGCACCTTGCCGCGGATCATACCGCGGTCAGCATCGCTGATCAGGGTGTCCAGCGCCTCATTGGGAGTCGCCGGCTGCGGCGTAGGCTGCGGAGAACGCAGGCGCGACAAACGCTCAGCAATGGATGATGCTCCAGCGGTTTTAACGATGCCCGGAGAACCGGAGGGCTTGGAAACAACCTCGTCCTTGGCCGTCGCCTTCTGCGACTCAGCCACCAGCTCTTCAATCCGCTTCTTGATATCCTCGGCCTTGGCAAAGTTGATTGCAACCACATGCACATCCTCGGTCACGGAGATCGGCTGATCAATGAAGAGGATAATCTCAAGCATGCGGTTGACATTCTCCTGAGTATCGGTGACCAACAGGCTGTTGGTGCGCTCAAAGGTTTGGATCATGCCATCCGGCTTTTTAAAACCCTCAATCGCCTTCTTAGCCTCTTCAATTGCAATGTATTTAGGGCGGATCATCTGGCTGACAACCTGGCTCTTCTCAGGGTGGCCGCCCTCCGGCGGTGTCATCACAATCTTGATGCCATCGGTACGCACGGTCTTACGCGCCAACACCTTAACAAACTTATCGCCATACGGCTCAAGCACAATGCCGTTCATGCTGAGAACGACTTCGATGGCCTCGATAAACTCATCGCGGCTGAGGATAATCCCAGGCTGGCTGTTGAGAGTGATATTGGCTTTGGGCACATCCGGGGCCATCAGCAGGGTTTTGCCGGTCTCTTCAGCATAGGCCATGAGCACAATATCAACGGCAGTGCTATTAAACTTCAACCCAGGCGGAGCTTGGGTGCCTGTCCCGGCACCCTCACTGGGCTCAATCACCCCTGCCACCGCATCAGGCGCAAGGTCGCGCGCAGTGGTGGTGGGGCGGATCATGCGCACGGGGTTCTGTGCTGCGGGAGCTGTCGCACCACCAACGTGCGGTGCTGCCGTCGGTTGAGCACGCAGGCGGTTAAGTGCTCTGTTACCCGCCGCGCCACCGGGCTGCGGGGCCGCAGGACGCGCTGTAGCAGGTTCTGCCGGGGGTGCCGGTGCAGCCGCCTCGGGCGCGGCCTCGGCTGGCTCAGCAGCTGCTTCCGCAACCACTGGCGCATCAACCTGCGGTGCAGGCGCCTCCTGCTCTGGCTCAGCTAATATGGGCTCAGGGGCCTGCGCATACGCCAGCACTATGCCCAGAGCAACAACCAGGGTGATCCCTGTGATAATCATATAATCGTGAATTTTTTTCATAAACTCTTCCTTGAAATTCTTGGTGGTCCTTAAAATTATGTTGTAAGGGAACCAGTCCTAAGCATAATCATAATCTTTATCATAATCGCAATCTTAATCTCAATCTTAATCTTTTTCGCACCATCCTAGCCTTCGTTATCTGATTAGGATTACGATTAGGATTGTGATTAGGATGGGGAAATCCTTATCGCTATTGCCTCAGCACCTTCAAAGCCGCATCCACTGCCTCTTGTTCGCGGGCCGCCTCGTTGGCGGCTGCGTTAGGATCTTCCACTACAGGCGCGGGAGTATCTATTACGGGAGCAGGCTCCTCTTCTATTGGTGCCTCTTCCTCAGCGGACTCCTCCGAAATATTGGCAGCCATCGGCGCCACTGCTTCAACCGCAACCCGGGGCTCGCCCCCACCGCTGCCGCCCCTGCTTGCTGTTTGCGCAGGTGGCGCGGCAACCACCTCGCTCTCCACCACATCCCCGCGCATGTAGGCGCAGTGCAGACTGAAGGTGCCCTTCAAAAGGCCAGGCGCGCTCCCAGGTCTGATAAATAATTGGCGCACCTCCACCATGGCCCCCTCCTCGCGCAGGCCATAGAGAAAGGTGACCAGTGCCTCAAGTGTGCCGTCCCAGTTTTTGCAGTCAATCGGGAGCTCATAAACATCGCCGACCTCCTCCTCTTTGCCGGTTTGGCGGCGCGAGATACTCAGCGCTTTTTGCGATGCGACGGTGTCCATCATATTCAGCCAATGGGTATCGACATCCTTGTCATAGGGAAAGACCGGCATCAGGGAGCACATCTGGGTATATTTTTCATTCCACTCCTCTTTGGCGGCGATCAGAGCGCACTCCTCAGCATACTTTCTTTGGGCGGTTGTGTAGATACGCTCCTGTTTATCCCAGCTAGCCCTCTGGTCCTTGTAAAGCAGGGCCGCCACAGCGTAGAGCACCACCACTGCGGTCACGATCAGCATATTTTTTTCTTTGGAGCTAACAGTGCTCATAGCTCGTCACCTCCTTTGAAGACCGCGTTCACTTCAAACTTGTGTTTATCACGGCTGGCGGAGGGTCCGGTCAGAGTCACCGTCTCAAACAGAGGATCAGCGGTAACCGCGTCTTTAAACTGGTAGACTAAAGTCGGCTGATCAGCATCACCGGAGATCCTGATCCCATCACCCTTCTTGAAATTGAATCCTGTTAGCGTGATCCCCTGCGGTAGATAGCCGGAAACAACCCTCAGCATCTCCAGCGGAGAGTATTCGCGGTTGGTGTAAGATAGAATCAGGTTGACCCGTTTACGGGTGTCAGCCACACTCTTGTATTGTGCGTAGTGGGCCTTAGATTTACTCGTAACTGCCTTAGTCAACTGCTTGTAAACAATCGGGCCAGAAAAAAGTGCGCCCATAAGCAGCAGCCAGATAATACCCGCCGCGGCTGCGGCTAAGATTATCCGTCGGCGCACAGCTCCCTCCCTGAGTGTCAGCTTCCAATAAGGCGGGGTTAGGTCAATCACACCCTGCTCAACACTGCGCAGCGCCACGCCCATGACACCGCCATCCAGCGACGGAAACTCTTTGAACTCCGGGTTAACTCCCAGCAGCGCATGCAGCTTAGTGAAGAGCTGCTCATCAGGGCGTTCTTCCGCCACCACCAGCAATTCAACTATCGCCAGCGGCCCGGCATCGATCTCAACATTGAGCACCGAGAGCGTCAACTCACGCACCAGCGCATCGTAGCTGCTGATATTTTTAAATGAGCGAGCCAGCACTAGGGTGCCATGGTTCATGACCATCAGCATCCAGTCCTCATGGAAATGCACCAACACCACCCGCCGGCCGGGACTTCCCAGCTTAAATGGTCCGCATAAATGGCGCAGCCACCCCAGAATCCCGATATCGGTGCGCACCACTTTCCAGCCAACCTCGGTCAACGGCCCGTTAACCGCGTCAAACGCCGCAGAGGGCATGGCAGCGGCAAGCACCCAAAGGTTATCCTCAGCCTCGCTGAGCACCTCATACCCGGTGGAGTATCCACCCTCATCAAAGGGGGAGATCTTATCCATCTGCAAATGCACCGCCTCGGCCAGGTCGTCGCGCATTGCCACCGGCAACTTCAAGATACGCACCAGTAACCGCGAAAGAGGAAATGCGAGCACCACCTCGCGTCCGCCCAACTCACGCTTGGCCGCTTTGACCGCCCGCATTAGAGGTGTTTCCTCAACATCCTCAACCTCGGGCAGCACCTCCAGCGCATCAGGAGCCGGGGCCTGCTCTGCTAGAGACCACACACCGCCGCCGGTTCTTGTTAGACCGGCACTGCCTCTCGGGGAGTAACGCACACCGTAAAGTGCGTTATCACTCACCATCAGCGCTATAACATCAGGTTTTGTCATAAATCAATCTCAGGGATCTTCCCTCCATTGGAGATACCGTACCGTCTTTCCATCAAATTCCGCAATTGCCTGTATCTTATGGGTGACACCAGCCGCCCGTCCCTCAATCACAAGCCGGAAGGTCTTGGCCTGTGTGTCAACATACTGCGATACATCGGTTTCCAAACCAGGGATACGCGACATAAAATCGCCAGGGGATTTAAATGAATAATCCTCTTCCTCTTCTCCCACGGCCGCACCACCCGATGAACGCCGGGTCGTTACAGCTGATCGCCCTAAACTAGAACGTCCCAGCGTTGAGAGCCCTGCATTCAAACCCTCACGCTCTTCAATAATGGCACCCGCTGTGATCTCGTCGATCTTGGGCACTGTCATCAGAACCTCCATTGGTGCTGAATTAACGTTTATCTTACCATCCCCGTAGGTTGTAAACAATTCCTTTATTCCTTTGACGTGTATTTGTAGCTCTTTACTCTCCTCTTCCGGGTTCAGAATCCCACCATTTAGAATCGCATTGTTAAAGTTCTTGATCAGCAGCAGCTCATCAACCGTATCAATCTGTCGGTTTCTGGCCTTATAGGGCGGATCCAAGGTCGCATAATAATCATCCTCAGCCCCATCCCTGCCCGGGATGCTATCTTCATCCACCCAATCATGCCAGCACTCGATCAGCCGAGAAAAATACTCCTGCGGAATTCCAGCATTGGTAAAGATCTGCTCCCACACCTCATCATATTTGGAACCCACCAGCAGGTTGATATTCCAGCGCGCCTCCTCAGGGATGATCTCAACATGCACCACCCCATCCTCAATGGTCTCATCGATCACCGCGCTCTGACCGCGCTTGAGCCGCAGCGCTGGTGCCTTCCATCGGTCCTCGTTTTCATCCGCCAGGGAGGTGCTGCTAACACTGTTCCTCTTCTCCAGCAACATCTCGGCAATTGCTATCCCGGACTGGGTCAAATAATCTACCCGCCGCCGCTGGCGCACATAGGTGCTGATACGTCCCTCGATCGTGGCATCCAGCGCAAAGGACATCACCAGGATGCTCAGCAGACTGATCGTCCAGAGCGCGATGATCAGCGCTGAGCCCCGCTGTACTCCGCACCTCGCGCCCACGCTCCGCCAGGCGCGGGTTGGCCCGCGTCTGGAAGATCGCTGTAACGCGCATCTGCGCTCTATCTTAGCTCTGATAATATCTGCTCTCCTTGATGTTGCTAACACCCATTTATTAATTTTTTTATCAAGCAATCATGTTAATCATGTAATCCTGTCAAAAACTGATTGCGGCTGCAGCGCGCTAAGCTCTGCGTGCCTCCGTAATAAAAAAACACCACCAGCGGTCACGCCCCCGGCTACACTGCTTCCCAGAGCGAATTGCGCGTCGATCGCAAACCTTGCCGATCGTGTAGTAGCCGCTCTGCGAGCGGCATTGCATCGTGTTGCATGGGTCGCTCATAGAGCGACTACTACACGCGCTGCACTTTGAAATACACGCCGGCTTACAAGTCTTGTCGTTCGGTGTCGCTCATAGAGCGACTACTACACTTGCACAGCACTTTGAAATGCAAGCCGATCGCAAACCTTGCCGATCGTGTAGTAGCCGCTCTGCGAGCGGCATTGCATCGTGTTGCATGTGTCGCTCAT
>Ga0265294_10004502_pt1 | contig 17392 bp, 13 predicted proteins | sample MunlanPumphouse3_FD_192504 | JGI IMG/M metagenome (GOLD analysis project Ga0265294, IMG submission 192504) | Groundwater microbial communities from a municipal landfill in Southern Ontario, Canada - Pumphouse #3 | ecosystem: Environmental > Aquatic > Deep subsurface > Groundwater | place...
TGAGGAGCTCACCCGGCTTCACTGCGAACTGGAGGTCGCGAATCGGGAGGCGAATCTCTACCTTGACATCCTCACCCACGATATCGGCAACACCGAGAACGTTTCGAACCTCTATGCCGACCTGCTCATCGAGTCCCTGGAGGGAGAGGCGGCCGGATACGTTAAGAAACTGCAGCGCAGCGTCCAGAAGAGCATCGAGATCCTGGGCACCGTTTCAACCATCCGGCAGATTTATCAGGCTTCGCCGGACCTCAAACAGACCGATCTCGACAGGGCAATCCGGGGAGCGATCGAGGGGTTCCCCACCGGTGCCATCCGCTATACCGGGGCTTGCTGTCAGGTCCTGGCAGATGACCTGCTCCCCGTGGTCTTCAATAACCTCATCGGCAATGCCATCAAGCACGGCGGTCCTGATGTCGGGGTCGCGGTCCGGGTTGAGGAGTGCGGCGACGAAGTCCGGATCTCGGTGGAGGATACCGGTCCGGGGGTGCCGGATGAGGACAAAGAGGCAATCTTCCACCGGTACCAGCAGCAGAAACGCGGTGTCGGGGAGGGGCTCGGGCTCTACCTCGTGCAGATCCTGGTAGAGCGTTACGGAGGACGGGTCTGGGCCGATGACCGGGTGCCGGGCCACCCCGAGGAAGGAGCAGCGTTCCGGTTTACGATCAAACAGGCAGAAAGCCCACCCCTTTAGGGGTGGGATGAATACCGTCGACAACTAGATTTAAGCATACAACAAAGGTATACTATAATGCTTAAATCGTATCGGTATCGGCTCTCTCCAACAACATCCCAGGTCACTCTGTTAGAGCGGACGCTTGAGATTTGCCGATGGGTCTATAACGATACACTTGCATTGAGAAAGAACGCCTGGGAACAGGATCAGCGTTCGGTCTCCCTCTATGAGACCAACAAGATCCTGACAGAATGGAAGCGCGAACGGCCTGAACTGAAACAGGTTCATTCTCAGGTTCTTCAGAATGCCCAGATGCGTATCGATCTTGCATTCAAAGCCTTCTTCCGACGCTTAAAGTCTGGAGAAAAACCTGGCTATCCCCGATTCAAGGGGAAGGGTCGATACGACAGTTTCGCGTATCCCCAATCTGGGTTTGTTCTTAATGAAGATCGTCTTCACCTCGCAAAGATCGGAGATCTCCGGGTTTTCCTCCACCGTCCAGTCGAAGGGACGATCAAGACGCTCACGATCCGGCGGTCGGCAACCGGGAAATGGTATGCCTGCTTCTCGGTCGAGTATGAACCCAACCCGGCCCCGCAGAAGGAGACCACAGTCGGGGTCGATGTCGGTCTGGAGTCCTTCGCCACGTTCTCAAACGGCGAGAAGATCGAGAATCCACGGTTCTTCCGCACCGACGAGAAGGCCCTTGCGAAAGCCCAGAGAAGACTCTCGAAAGCAGAAAAAGGAACTCCTGAACGGAAGAAAGCCAGACAGATCGTCGCACATGTTCACGAACGGATCGCCAACAGACGGCTCAACTTTGCTCATCAAACCTCCCGTCAACTGGTGAATAGGTTCGGAACGATTGTATTCGAGGATCTGAATATCAGCAATATGCAAAAAAACCACTGTCTGGCGAAAAGCATAGCCGATGTGGCCTGGAACCAGTTCGTCACGATCACAACGAGCAAAGCGGAAGATGCTGGCTCGCAGGTGATCCTGGTGAACCCCAGAAACACCTCGCAGATGTGCTCCAGATGTGGGATGATCGTCGTCAAGAACCTTTCTGACCGGGTCCACTCATGCCCGCATTGCGGGTTGGAACTGGATCGAGATCAGAACGCGGCGATCAACATTCTGAGATTGGGACTGCAATCTCTCGGATAATAGCCGTAGAAGCCCACCCCTTTAGGGGTGGGAGCAGTCACCCTGAAGAAAGCATGAGAGAAGAGAGGGGCCGGATTGCCGGTCTTTCCGTGCAGCGATAACGGAGAACCCGGCCCTTGAGTCGATCGTGGCGACGCGAAACCCGATGTGCCTGAGGAGGAACTCCTTCTTGAAGGAGCCGTCGACGCAGGATTTATGGTGAACCGATCGAACGATGCGCATCTTTCCAATCTCCTTTACAGCTCGTGCGGCGGTCCGGCACTCCTCGTCCGTCGTGAACCCGGAGAGGCTGAGCCGCACGCAGCCGATACTCATCACCTGGATCTCCTGCAACCATCCCGACCGGCAATGGCAGTGCGACCGGACGCAGATATTTACGAAGGAGAGGGCATGCCCGGGGTGTAGCCGGTACGTGAACCTTGCCGTCGGATCTCATACCTCTTCTTTGAACACACAGCCCCATCCCCCAGCAGGGCACCGTGGTCGATCGCGCTGATATCCTGGTTTCAGGGCCGGTGGTGGCAACCCCGCTCTCTCGCCGGCGGAATATACGATTCCGTTTTCCTCACTAAAAGTGACTCAAGGGACTTTTCTTCGGGGTGTTCGGCGGCGATGCCGACAGTTCCGAGATCAAAGCTCCCCGTCATGACACCCTTCACGGTAATAATTTGCCGCAATGCGTTAATTCATCGCATAGCAAATCGAATTGAGTCCTTGTATTGATGTCCTCGCTATAATTGGTTGCACTACCTTTTTGAAATTTGTTGCATTACTTTTTAGATAGCATTCAAACCGAGTTTTTGAATAAATGGCGCAGAAGACAGGTTGGTCATAACCGAGCGGCACCTTTCTCTGCCCGTATCGAAGACTGTGGGTCCCGGGTACTACGGCGGGCCGGTCGAAGTGCTTCCGGGCCAGCACCCCAGGTATCCTGCAGCCCACGGTAACCTCTGTTACCTTCGGCAGGACTCAAACGGAGAGCGGCACGCGATTTCTCCAGAGCAATGAGGATAGTGACCCTGTAAACGACTTCTAGTATGCAGGACAGCCCCGGTAACCTGGCGCGCGCACGGTTAAGGGGTATGCACAGTGCACCGACATCTGTTCTGCCTCATCTCGTCCCTAACCCGCTGGATCGAAAAACGGCTTTCGAGCGGCTCTTGAACGAGAACGCGCGCAAAATGTCGGCGGAATTTGTGGCCAGTTATCATTGCTTCGCCGATGATCCTGAGATCCGGTGGGAGACCGACAAGGAGTTATTTCTCCGGGAGGCCTGAATGATTCCAGGCCCGATGGATAATTCAAATAAATTGTGCAAGAGATTCAAAGAACCCCCGCTCTTTTTCGTTACCTTTATATATCAAAGGAATGGATCCTTTCTTTGCCGTAACGATGTTTGAACGGCGTTGTTTGAGAAGATGCTGACAGAAGATCTGTTGTAAGGAGATTGTTGTAAGGAGACTGATGGAATATGACACAAGGACTGATGGAATATGACACAAGTACTGCATGAACGAACAATCAGGCTGATCCCGATCCTGATGCTGCTCACAGCAGTTGCCGTGGTGGTGCCGGCGATGGCGGCACCTGCCTATACGGGTGTTGAGATAAACTCAACAGAAGCAGGAGAAAACTGGGTCATCCTGAAGTTTAATGAAAGTGTTGGATGGAAATCGCTTGTGGATGAGACTGATATCATCGTTGAAATTAATGGCGATAAGCGACCGAGCGATGGTGTCCCGGCAAGGAGCGGTCTCACTCCTGCAACGGCGATGGATCTGGCCTTCTTTGGTGAAGCCCTTGAGCATGGCGATGTGGTGAGTGTTACGCTTACTCATTCTGGAGCTGCAAAGATACTCAACCCGGTATCGCTGGAATCCATGCTCGATGAAGACGTATCACGGCAGGCCGAATATCTCATCCCGCCGGAGTTTGTTAGTGCAACAACGGACGAGGACGGGACGCAGATCATCATCGAGTTTGATAAGGAGATGGCTGACCCGGATGGCAAACACAGCCAGTTTAACTACACTATCGGTGAAGAGGAGTTTGCCTTTACTGTCGCTGAACTTGATGACGATGAGACAAAGATCGTGCTCACCTGCGATGGAGAGATCGCATTTGGCGATGAGGTCACCGTGAGTTACACGAAGGGTGATGTCAAATCAGCTGATGAGGGTGTGCTTCAGAACTTTGCCGACAAGACGGTGGAAAACATCGTCCCGGAGCCGCCGGTGGCCCTGTATGCCAATACCACCACGGACGGAAACACCATCAACATTACCTTCGATATGAACATGACCGATCCCTCTGGCGAAGTGGGGCAGTTCACGTTCTTCGTCAACGATGTTGAGGGCGACTTCCTGGCTGTCGACTACGGTATCGATAAGAAGGTCTTCTCGCTTACGATCGATGGGGATGCCCTGATCGTGGCCGGAGATGTCGTCAACGTGAGTTACGCCAGAGGCGATATCAAATCTGAGGACAACAATGGCAAGCTTGCGTCCTTTGAGAATCTGACGGTCGAGAACAACGTGCCGGCTTCGCCCGTAGTTGTTGCCGCAAAGACGTGCAAGGACGGCGATCATGTCATCGTCACGTTTGATAAGGAGATGGCTGACCCTGCCGGCAAAGAGGGGCAGTTCAAGTACCGCGTAAACGACGGGGATGAGGAAGGTTTCATCAATATCGCCCGTCAGGAGGATGACGACACAACGCTGGTTCTTGATGTGCCTGGGTGGTTGACCCTCATCGACTCCGATGACACCGTTACCCTGACCTATGGCAGAGGCGATGTCAGGGCCCTTGACGACAGTGTGCTGCTGAACTTCACGAACATCTCAGTCGAGAACGTGATGCCGCCAGTATTGGTGCAGATCGACCCGATCACCGCTACGGGTGCGGCTACCAAGACGGTTACCCTGAACTTCAGTAAACCGGTCTGGTGGAGCTCGGCCCTGATTGATGGTTACGCCATTAGTGTCAATGTTGGTGGAGAAACCCGTGTGGTCACGGAGATCGAAGCACGCGATTACGAGGATGCATCGAGGTTACTCGATGTGACGTTCTCCGGCCCGGCTATCACCGATAATCAGTGGGTTAACGTAGCGATAATGGATTGTGGAGCGAAGAAGATCAAGGAGACCAGCTCGGAAAACAACACGATGAGAAGTGCGGCTTCTGTTTCGAGAAGCTATGTTCTTCCCCCGACGTTCAGTGAGGATCCGATCCGGTTCATGCCCCAGTGTGGAGGAACCAACGTCGAACTGTACTTCGACAAGCCTGTCTGCTGGGCCAACACCCTCAACGGCACCCACATTACCGTAACGGTCAATGGAACCCCGGTTGAGTTCGCTGACATCGCTTCGCAGTGGTGGGGGTCGTCTATGATGACTCTGGTCTTATCCAAACCCATCAATGTGGACGGCCAGGAGGTCGTTATCACGGTCACTGATGCAGGAGCCGCCGAGATCAAGGAGACCGCTGAAGGTATTCCGATGGCCGGCGAGACGTCGGTGAAGGCGATCTATGCCGCACCGCCGGAGTTTGAGAGCATCAAGGTAACGGATGCGGAGACGGGCAATGTCACGCTGTACTTCAGCAAGGATGCCTTTGCTCAGTACCCGCTAAACATATATGGTGATGATATAATGGCAACGGTCGACGGTAAGTCCCGGGCCATTGCTGCTGTTGTGGCTGCCGAATCCAAGGAAACTGCAACAGATACGATTATCGTAAGACTTGCCAGCCCGATGATCACAGAGGGTCAGGTGGTGGAGGTAGCGATCACCGCTGATGGTGCCTGGAAGATCAGAGAGACTGTTGGCGAAGTGCCGATGCTTGGCGGCAACGCGCGGAGTGTGACCTATACCGTGGAGAGCGCACCGGTGTTCGTCGGTGCGTGGACCAACGAGTTCGGGAACGCCATCTACGTCGAGTTCGACAGGACCATGGCCAATCAGCCGGACCAGTGGACCCAGTTCAAGTTTGTGGTGAACGACGGCGAAGAGAAGAACTTCGTCAACTGCGGGCTGGATGGCGACAACAAAAAGCGGATCGTCCTTGATATCGCTGAGAGTAACACCATCAAGGCCGGCGACACCGTCAACCTCACCTACACACCCGGCAGCGTTGCGGCTGAAGACGGCGGACTCCTCGCAGCCTTCGACGAACGCGTCATGAACAAGAAACGCCCGAGCCTGGCCGGGATCGAGGTCACGAAGGTTGCGGTTGATGGAAACCAGATCAAACTCCTGTTCGACGAACCGGTCTACTGGGACCAGGCGCTCGTCGGCGGTCTCGACATAAAGGCGACGGTCGCAGGCGGTGCCCGTGATGTTGTCGATGTCGAAAACCGTACTGTAGAGGATGCAACCGACGTGCTCACCGTGACCGTGAAGGGAGCGGAGATCACCGAAGGTCAGTCTGTTAGCATAACCGTCACAAAGAGCGGTGCTGATAAGATCATCTTCAACGAAGACAAACCCCTGATCGAGTGCACAACCTCCACGCAGTACGTGGCATACCACGGGGCCCCGTACATCGAAGATATCTTCCTTGTAAGCCATGTCAACAAGGAGGTCCACCTGATCTTCTCGCACGACGTGTCGTGGGAAGGCCTTGTCAACGGGACACACATCATTGTAGAGATCGATGGGGAGGCCCGGAGAGCCTACAAAGTTGACAGTGATAGCGGATCTTGGCTCAGCATCAAATTCGATGGTGACATCATCAAGGTTGGTCAGATGATCAACGTGACCATCACCGAGGAAGGAGCTGGGGCCATATCATCGTGCTATGGCTACGGCACGCTGGCCCCGCCATACGAGTTCAGCACAACATTCACAAAGACCAGCGGCCCGGTCATCGTGACCGCTGAGACGAACGTATACGGCAACCTGGTATACATCACCTTCGACAAGGCGCTTATGTCCTACGATGGTGGATACCTCCTAGCAGATGGGTTCCAGATGCACATTAGCGACTGGCAGGACGTATTATTCCAGGATGCCTGGCTTGAGAACGACAATAAGACGCTTGTACTCGAAGTTTCTAACTCGGGGCTCCCGTGGCTACAGATGATCCAGCCGGACGACGGTCTTGCCCTCTCGTATGCCAACGGATACATCTACTCCGAGGATGGAGGTGCGCTCGCCGGGTTTGAGAAGTACCCTGTCGGGAACAAGGTCACAAAGACCTTCGACCAGATCCAACCACTGAACGATGGCTGGACTCTCGTCTCCACGCACCAGTGGATTGATCCGACTGCTTCGGAGTTTGCAAACGCTGATCTCGTATACAAGTACGATGCGGTAACTGGTACCTTCTCTACAGCGACCGTGAACGACGTCAGACCGGTCGAGGCGCTTTACGTCAAGAGCGCTGGCCCTGCTTGGTTCGCAGCAACCTTCGCGGACTTCCAGCCCCTCAGCACAAAGGAGCTCTCTGCAGGGTGGAACCTGATCAGTGTCGGGACCGAGGATGATGCGAAGGCGCTCCTCTCCCCGCTCCGGTTTATCCAGGTCGGAGATCAGGAGGGAACGGGTATCACGACGCTCGTAGCCCAGGGTGCGCTCAACAGAGAGACCTGGGACCTGTACCTCCCGACCCTGACCGAAACAGACTGGGAGGATCTGGAATTTGCGGAACTGAGCCCGTTCGACGGCTACTGGATCTACATGAACGGAGACAAGGACTTCGGTGTTCTCCCTGGTGTATGGGAAGAAGTTCATGGGATCGCCTCTGACTAAAAAGGGCGGCACTGCCTGCCCCTTTTTTTATCCCATGGGAGTGTGAACAGATGAGACTATCACCATTTATCATCGCAGCCTTGCTGATACTGGCCGTATCCGCGGTAACCCCTGCTGCCATGGCCTTCCCCGTCCTTCCCCATGCGTTCTGTGGAGATGTCGAGGTAAACGGGGCTTCTGCACCGGACGGGACGCCTGTCTCGGCCACGGTCAGCGAAGGCACGCTCAACCCCGGGGAACAAAACCCCGTTCTGACAGTAGAAGGGAGTTACGGCAAAGGAGACGCCCTTCCCCTCCTTGTCCAGGGGACTGACATCCCTGATGGGGCAATCGTCAGTTTTTATGTATTCGGTGTCAAGACAGACGAAACAGCAGTTTTCAAGGCCGGCGGAGGGCCGACAGTCGTTAACCTCTCGATCATCTGGGAACCGGTCCCACCGGAGATCACCTCGGTGACCTACAACCCGGATGCAGACCCGGGCCACCGCGAACTTTTCGCGTGCGAACCAAACACCATCCAGGTAAACGTGAGCAACAACTTCAGCCTCTCTGCAGAGGACCTGGATGTCAGGCTCCGCATCGGGACGACTTATGATCAGTCCATCTCCATCGCGGAGATTCTGCCGTTTGAGTGTGCCCTCGTAAACTTCACCGGGTATACGCCGGATGACGCAGGCGATATCGAGGTCATCGCTACGCTTGACAACGGCACAGAGATCCAGGAGTACAGCGAGACCGTCACCGTCTACTACAACGGCTACAAGGGCAAACGCTGGACTGGCGGAGACGACCTTGTAACCGCCACGACCTATACCGGCTGCATCAACGTCGTTTACTCGACCGGTGATGCCGCATATGCCGGCAACGGCTGGACTGAGAAGACGGTCCGGTGGACAGCAGAGAACCTCACCCTGCCGGCGGAAGCGACGATCCGGTCAGCCACCCTCTACCAGGGGTATACCTGGAACAGGATGACGACGGAACCTGCACCGCAGATGATCTTCAACGATCAGGTCTTCTCGCCGTCAGCAACCCATACCGACAGGAAAGGGTATGGTGAGTATAACTACCCCGGTGGGCTTCTTGTCTATAACGTAACCAGGTGTTTTGAACCCTGCGGCAACATGCTCTGCATCGCCCCTGAGGACGGTGCCGACTATGCGATCTACGGGACCTGCCTGGTCGTCATCTATGAGCACGCCGAAGAGACCGAGAAGATAATCCTGGTGAACAACGGTTACGACATCCTCCAGTCGCACCCCGGCTACTGCACCGATGATGAAGAAGCAACCGCATACGCACCGTTTGCTGACCTGAAACCTGAACTGGTGAGTGATGCAACCGCGGTTGCCGTCGTCAACGGTCGCCCGGCCGAAGGGAAGAGCGCTTTCCTCTTCAATGAAAAGGAGTATCCCGGCTTCTGGCCGGCATACGAGAGAGATCCTGATTCACAGGTCGGCTTCTCGGTCTACAACGTGACTGATGCGTTGAGAAACGGAGAGAACGAAGCAGGTATACGAAGCGTCTGTTCCGGGGAATCCGGTGACTCGCTCCAGGTAGCCGGCGTGATACTGGTCGCCGAACTGATCACCATCCCACCGTCGCCGGTCGCAAACTTCACTGCGACTCCTACACACGGAATAACGCCCTTTACCGTCTGGTTCACCGATTACTCGACCGATGCGACCTCATGGCTCTGGGATTTCGGCGACGGTAGTACGTCGCAGGACCGGGACCCGGTTCACGAGTATGTGGTCCGGACATCCGGAAGAAACCACTTCACTGTCTCTCTTACGGTAACTAACATAGCCGGATCCGATACGCTGGTCCGGAAAGACTACATCACAGTCGATCCACCAAAGAAGACAGAGGAGGTCTCCGAAAAGATCAACCAGACGACAGGAGAAGCAAGTGAGACCATTATCGTCATCTATGAGGGGAACGCCAATGTCACCGTCCCTGAAGGAACGGTTGCTCTGGTGAATGACCAGCCGGTTGCAAACCTCTCCATCAGCCTTGCTCCGATCGACGCCGTCCCCGATGCGCCGGTGGGTGCGCTGATCGCCGCAGGAGACAAGGTCTTCATCTTTGAACCCGAAGGTGCGACATTCAACCCGGCAATCCCGGTGACCATCACCTTCACGGATGAAGAATGGGCATTCCTCTTTGAAGGAGGAAATGACACCCGGATCCAGCGCTTCGACAAAACCCTGAACGCCTGGGAACCTCTTGCAAACCAGACCCTCGATGAGACAGCACACACTGTCACCGGGTGGACGACGAAGTTCAGCACCTTTGCTCCCGTAACCATCATAAAGCCGGTCGCGAATTTCACCGCGACACCCACATCCGGAAACCGGCCGCTAACTGTGCAATTCACCGATCAATCGACGAACGTACCGACGTCCTGGCTCTGGACCTTTGGTGACGGTGCAACCTCGACTGAGCAGAACCCGACCTACACATACAGTACTGCGGGAGTCTATACCGTCAATCTGACAGCAACGAATGCTGCCGGTTCGGATACAAAGACCCGCGCAGGCTACATCACCGTCAGCCAGGGCGGCGGCGGTGGTGGCGGCGGTGGTGGCGGTGGCGGCGGCGGTGGAGTTGTCATCCAGGTAGAAATGGCTACCAGATCCACTTCGCTCCAGACTGACGCATCCGGCCAGCTCCTGGTGTCATATATTGTGGAATCACCGTCAAAAGAGGCGAGCCTCTCCCTCAACAAGGGTATGGTTGCACATGACAAAGATGGGAAACCACTTGACAAAGTCTCAATCGATGACGTTGCCACAGCCAGTGTCCCGGCAATCTCTGCCGATGCGAACTTCTCGTTTGCCGGATATGCGGTGACCTGCTCACCTACGGGTGCGACATTCTCGCCGTCCGCTAAACTGGTGTTTGAATTCACCGAGACGCAGTGGAACACGATCATGGAAAAAGCAGACCAGGCAGCATCGCGTCTCGCCATAAAGTGGTATAACCCGGCCTCTAAGACCTGGGAGAGTGTTCAGGCCACTGTGAACGAAGATGCGCGGACGGTCTCTGCGACGATCAAGCATTTCAGTACCTTTGGAGTATTCATCGAAACTAAAGCGTCGGCGGTTGCAGCTCCGGTTGACACGACACCCATCGCAACAACCGTTCAGGCAACATCTCAGGCAACAGATCCCCCGGCAACGACGGAGTCGACAGAGGGATTCCCCTGGATGCTAGTGATTATCGGTGCCGTTATCATCCTCCTGATCGCAGGCGGAGCGTATTATTACACCAGAAAACCCTAAACCCCTTTTTCCAATGAACCCAATGCATCCTGACACTAATCGTAAGACGCCACCAATATTCACCCGGTTTATAGAGGAAAAGAGAATCCGAACACTACTGTCAACTTGACCCAACGTGAAGATGACAAATCATGCTAGACAGACCAACCGTAACCAAACCCTAAAAGTAGGAGTGTGAATCGATGAAATTATCACCACTCGGTACCACGGCCCTGTTGATTCTTATGATGGGGGCCCTCATTTCAGTCGTCTCGGCAATTCCCGCTCTCCCTCATGCCTTCTGTGGCGACGTCATGGTGAACGGGATGCCAGCACCTGACGGAACATCGGTCTCAGCCACGGTCAGCGAAGGCACGCTCATTACCGGGGGTCAGAACCCGGTGACGACAGTGGGAGGTAGTTTTGGTGGGGGAGATGCTCTTCCTCTCCTTGTCCAGGGGGAGATCCCGGACGGGGTGACCATCACCTTTAATGTCAACGGTGTCCCCACCGACACGACCGCGGTCTTTGAAGCAGGAGGCGGCCTCACTGTCATCCAGTTATCAGTTGTGACTGATGCAACGCCGCTCCCGACCCAGACATCTACCCCGGTTAGCTCAGACAGTGGTGGCGGCGATACCTCCACTCTGGCACCAACACAAGTGCCGGAGAAGACGGTTGCCCCTGAGGTGACCGAGTCGGAAGGACCCGTGACACGTGAGACAACGGCAGCCACTGTTGCAACAACCACTGTTGCGGCAGAAACATCTCCTGCCCCGGCACAGACAGCAGACCATACTCCGAGCCCTGAGCAGGCTCCACTGATCTATGCTCCCATTGCACTGATCGCAGGAGGGATACTCTTCATCGCATGGAGAGGGCGGCGTTGACACTACCCTTTTTTTGACTATGCAGTCGTTTAACGACACCCTCCTGCCCATCCGCCTCCCTGACTGGAGGACTGGTTCATATGTATATATGGTGTGATTGACGTGATACGAAAAGAAGCAGTTGTTCTCGCTACACTCTGTATGTTATTGCTACTGATCCCGACGGGATCAGCAGCGGAAGGGCACCTGACAGGTGACTCCTATGCCCCAATCATACAGTGGGGATCAAAAGGCTCCGACAATGGGCAGTTTATTACCCCATCTGGGATTGCGCTAGACGGATCTGGTAACGTCTATGTCTCTGATAGGGGCAACAACCGCATCCAGGTATTTACCAGCACTGGGGATTTCATAAGAGCCTGGGGGACAGAAGGTACCAATGATGGGGAGTTCCGTGCTCCACGGGACGTTGCCGTGGATGGAAATGGCTCTGTCTATGTGGTAGACTGCCAGAACAGTCGCATACAGAAGTTCACAGGCACCGGTACGTACTGTTGCGAGTGGGGCGGCTCTGGCACTGGTGATGGGGAGTTCAGCGGTCCGCAAGGTATTGCGGTGGATGAATCCGGTACCGTCTATGTCGTCGATACGGGAAATAACCGAATACAGGCCTTCACAGATACCGGTGACTTCATACGGGCATGGGGGAGTATGGGCACAAGCAACGGCCAGTTCCAGTTCCCGCTCAGCATCGCGGTGGATGATGATGGCGCTATCTATGTCGCGGATTCAAGCAATTTCCGGATCCAGAAGTTCAATGTCACCGGGGGATTCCTTATGAAGTGGGCACTTCCGGGTGAGGGTATATTCCACCCTTATGGCATCGCAGTGGATGAAAGAGGGTACATCTATCTTGCAGATTACGATAACGACAATATCAGAACCTTCAATGACAGAGGAGAGCCCCTCACAAGGTGGGGTTCACCCGGCACCGGCGTTGGCCAGTTCAATAAACCTTCAGGAATCACGATTGATGCTGCCGGGAACGTCTACGTGGTAGATGAACAAAATCACCGTATTCAGAAGTTCGCACCTGTTGTTCTGGCTGCAAACTTCTTGACTGATAAAATGAGTGGCACCGCCCCGTTTACAACAACGTTCACCGACACCTCGACCGGGTCACCGACTTCGTGGGCCTGGGACTTCGGGGACAGCGGCACCAGTGATCAGCAAAACCCTACCCATACCTACGTTTCTCCCGGCAACTATCATGTGACGCTCTCGATTAACGGTGGCCTCTCGAATGTCACAAAAACCAACTATATTAAGGTCACCCCGATCCTTTTCGGGGATGCTAACGACGACAGCAAGGTTAACCAGGCCGATACCCTCGTCGTCCTCCAGGAGATCGTGGGGCTCCGGGAGCAGCCTGCCGCCGGCACCGACAGATTCCGGAAGACCGATGTCCATGTGAACGGCGTGATCGACGTCGGCGATGCCCTCTTCATCGCCCAGTACAACGTTGGGTTGCGGGACGTGTGGTTTGAGTTGATCTGAGGATCTTTGCAGAATAACGGAAACATATCTTCCCCTGGATTCCGGGAGACTCCGGATCCGACTATCCCCACTGGCAGGGGTAGCGACCCCCCCTGCCCCGGTCCGGGGATTGCCGGAGGCAGGGCTGTTTTCATACGCTCACTGGAAACTTAATCGTCAACCAGCCCATTCTCTTGCCAGGGGCATGATACCGTGTGTGGCATCACGTTCCACTTGCTGATGACGTGATTGATATCGGTCTTAAACCGGCGCTCCCCTGATCGCCTCTCAGGCACTCTGGTAACTGCCGGCAACCTTGCGGGTGCAAGAAGGGCCACCTGCGCCGGGCGACCTTCGGTCTCCCGGACAGTGGAGTGTACCCGGGCCTGCAATTCTCTTTCAGAGAGCTGCCGCTCAGAAAAGGCAACCGGTGTGATAGCGTTGCAAGCGACGTTATACCGCTCCACCATAGCGAACAGCATCTGTTCTCATTGGGAGACGCAAACAGCCGCAACTTTGTCACCGATCACATACGCGTGCCTGTTGGGACTTCTCCGGTTAAAGAATAGCCGTGCGGGTGAACGTGGATGGGGGCGCGGTGAGGGCCGATTCTACTCCTGACTTCAGTCCGGGGAATCCTCGGCCTGCGATCTTGAACACCTGCATACGCAGGCAGTACAACATCCCCTCCGGCGAACGCTACGAGGTCTCCCGTTCAGTAAACACAGAGATGAACGCGCTCCTGCAGGCAGGACGGGCTGCGGCCGGCTGTACGATGTACCTTGCCGGGTTCGAGCGCCTGACGGGAGCGCCTTCGTACGACCCGCCCTGCCTGATGTGCTCAAAGATGCTGGTGAATGCCGGCGTCGGCAGGGTGGTGGTCAGGACGGCAGACGGGTTACGGGAGCTCGACCCGCAGGCACTCTACCGGCAGCACCTGGAGAGCGTGATTACAGAGATCCCAGAGAAGTAACCTGTGTGCGAAGGCGCCGCGATGGGGAGAAGGCCGGGTATCAGCCTTTCCGCGCAGCGAGAACAGAGAAGCCTGCCCGTGACTCAAGATCTGCCACTCGAAACCCGGTATACCGGAGGAATGCCTGAACCTCACCCGACAAATAGAACCGGGCGCGGGAGAGGAAACGGTGTTTTCTCTTCTCGTGCAGGTACTTCTGCGCGACCGGTCCTTCGCGCTCGATAAATCCGATCACAAGGGCTCCCTGCGGGGCGAGGATCCGGTGGGCCTCCTCGAACGCCGCGACCGGGTCGTCAAGGAAGCAGATGACCGTCACCATCAGGACGGACGAACAGCACCCGTCCCGGAGCGGGATCGACTCAGCCCGACCGCGGATGACCTCGATCCCCCGTTCCCGCGCTATCCGGCCGAGGGCCTGCGAGGGCTCGATCCCGATCCTGATCCCGAGCGATGCGGCGAACCGCCCGGACCCGACGCCCACCTCGACGGCACGGGCGTCCGGGCAGGGGAGGAGGCGCCGGACTCTGGCGAGCTCCGCCAGGTATTCGGCGCGATGCTCCTCAAACCAGCGGTCGTATTCTGCGGCAAACCGCTCGAATACGTCCATCAGCTCCCCTCAACGCCCATACAGGTGCTCCTGCACCCGTCTCCCGACCGCCTGCTCCCTCTGTTTCAGCACCCGGAGGTCCGTTCCCTCCTCGCGGTAGGTTGTGAAGAGGAGGTAGAGGAAGTCCACCGTCAGGTCCATCACCTCCTTTTTGAACCGGACTTCGACGGTGGTGTCGCCGGTAAACCCCTTGATAGAGAACCAGTCGGGCTTCTCAAATTTGTAGAACCCCTCGCCGATGTTGGGGAGCGCCTCTACCTTCCCGAAGTTCCCGAGATAGGCAAAGAACCCCTCCGGTATGGGGGTGCTCAGGAGGAACTCCTTCATGAAGGAGCCGTCTGCGCAGGATTTATGACGAACCGACCGAACTATTCGCATTTCTCGCAATCTCCTTTACTGCTCGTGCGGCGGTACGGCACTCTTCGTCCGTCGTGAACCAGGAGAGGCTGAGCCGCACAGAGCCCCTCCCCCCGTCGATTGCCCGATGAACGAGAGGCGCACAGTGCAGCCCGGTACGGGCGACGATCCCGTAGGCACGGGCGAGGATGAACCCCACGTCGTCGTTCTCCACGCCGTCGATGTTGAACGAGACGATGGGGAGGGACGGCGACTCGTTGTAGACTGTGACGTTGGGCTCTTCCTTCAACTCCCGGACGAGGAACGCCGTCTGGCGCTCCGCCTTCTCCGCAATGGCCTTCATCCCGATCGACGCGACGTAGTTCGCCCCGGCCGCCAGGGCCGCAAGGCCGGGGTAATTGTGGGTCCCGGTCTCGAACCGCTCTGGCATCTCGCGGGGCTGGTAGAGCGAGAAGGAGTCCGTGCCGGTCCCGCCGTAGCGGACGGGGGCGACCGATTCTAAGTCCCGCAGGTAGAACCCGCCGGTGCCGGGAATCCCCAGGAGGCCCTTATGGCCGGTGAAGACGTAGGCGTCGGCCGGGAGGGCTCCGAGGTCGACAGGGATGTGGCCGGCGGTCTGCGCCCCGTCGACGATGAAGAAGACGCCGTGGTCGTGCAATACCTCGCCGATGCGGGGGACGTCCTGCACCGAGCCGAGCACGTTGCTCCCGTGGGCCGTGACCATGAGCCGGGTCTCGGGCGTGATGGCCGCTTCGACGGTTTCGGGGCGGACGGCGCTGTCCTCGAAGGGGAGGACAGTCAGCCGGATCCGGCCCTGCCGTTCGAGTTCGTGGAGCGGCCGCAGGACCGAGTTGTGGTCGAGTGCGGTGGTGAGGACGTGGCAGCCATCCCCATTGGCGGCAAGGAACCCCTGGATGAGGATATTCAGCGAATCGGTCGCGTTCTGGGTGAAGACCACGTGCTCCGGCGGATCGGCGTTGAGGAGGCCAGAGAGCGCCTCCCGGGCGAGCGTGATATAGTCCTCACCCTGGCTGCCGGTGGTCCTCCCTGACCCGAAGACGGGAAGGGCGAGGGATTGCCTGACCACCTCGAGCACCTCCGGTGGTTTCGGCCAGGTCGTGGCGGCGTTGTTCAGGTAGATGATCGGCAGAGTATTAGCCATGCAACGTTCAGAGGGTCCGCCCTCTACGACGAAAAAGGAATCGTTCCGGACACTCCAGAAGCCTTTTCCCGCGGCAGTGTACACGGATGTCTGATGACTGCGGTAACCGCCGAGCGGGTGAGGGAAGCGGCAGAGGTGCTCGGGATCCGCGACCGGGCCAGCCTCAACGAGATCCGGAGCCGCTACCATGAGCGGATCAAGGAGTGGCACCCGGACGTCTCGCAGAAGGACCCGGCGGTATCCCACGAGATGGCCCTGCGCCTGAAAGAGGCCTACGACCTCCTGGTCGATTACTGCATGAACCACACGTTCTCCTTCCGGATAGAGGATCTCGCAAAGGACCTGGAGCAGAGCCCCGCCGACTACTGGATGGACCGGTTCGGTGACGACCCGATCTGGGGGTGAGGGCCCGCCCCTCCGTCAGGGGTTGCGCCGCTTCGCGAAGAGGTAGGCCGGTATCCCCGCCAGCATGACCGCACTCCCGACAGCGACGGATGCGGCCGGGAGGGTGAACGCGAGCACGAGGCAGCCGAGAAGGCCGAGCACCGCAAGCTTCCTGCCGTACAGCCTCTCCCGTCCCGTCAGGGTGTACGCGGACGCATTCGTGACCGCATAGTACAGGAGCACGGTGAAGGAACTGAACCCGATCGCCGCACGGAGGTCCGCGAGCAGCACCACCACGACCAGGATTACGCCGACCGTCAGTTCGGCAAGGTGCGGAACCCTGTGCACCGGGTGAACCCGGGCGAGGATCGAAGGCATTCTCTGGTCATCCGCCATGGCAAAGAGCATCCGGCTGATGCCCGTCATCAGGGAGAGCAGCACCCCGAGTGTCGCAAACGTCGAACCAACCCGGATGATCCACTGCCACGATTGAAAACCTGCCCCGGCAAGCGCCGTCACCAGGGGCGCGTCGGACCGGGCGAGAGCAGCAGGCCCGACAAGGAGCAGCGCCGAGACGACGACGGCGGCGTAGACAAAGAGCGTGATGCAAAGACCGAGCACGATTGCCCGTGGGATGGACGTCTCCGGGTCTTCGACCTCTTCTGCCAGGGTCGCGATCCTCGA
>Ga0265294_10004504_pt1 | contig 17389 bp, 12 predicted proteins | sample MunlanPumphouse3_FD_192504 | JGI IMG/M metagenome (GOLD analysis project Ga0265294, IMG submission 192504) | Groundwater microbial communities from a municipal landfill in Southern Ontario, Canada - Pumphouse #3 | ecosystem: Environmental > Aquatic > Deep subsurface > Groundwater | place...
GGGTCATCGACCTGGTCCATCTTGTTGATGAACACGATGATTGCCGGTACACCGACCTGACGTGCAAGAAGGATGTGCTCCTTGGTCTGGGCCTTAGGTCCGTCATCTGCTGCAACAACAAGGATTGCTCCGTCCATCTGTGCAGCGCCAGTGATCATGTTCTTGATGTAGTCTGCGTGGCCCGGGCAGTCGACGTGAGCATAGTGTCTGTTCTCAGACTGATACTCAACGTGTCTTGTGTTGATGGTGATTCCTCTTGCTTTCTCTTCAGGAGCATTGTCGATCTGGTCGTAATCCAGAACCTTGTCACCGAACTTTCTTGCGCAATACATAGTGATTGCAGCAGTCAGTGTGGTCTTGCCATGGTCAACGTGGCCAATGGTTCCGACGTTTACGTGCGGCTTTGTTCTCTCAAATTTTTCCTTTGCCATCAGATTCCTCCTTGTGACTCCTCAGTCACAAAAAACGATAAAATGAAATGTGCTCTAAAGGCACAACGCCTTTACCAACTTACTTCTTGAGACAAACTTTCACTATCAGATAAAAGGGGAATCCAGAGGTCAGTCGCCACGCAGGACGATTGACATAGCACAGAATATAAAAAAACTGCATCTGGAACCACCTTACCACCATCCAGTGATCGGTTTGGCTCGTGGTCAGAACAGGAAATGCATAACATTGCCCATAAAGACACCTTTGCCAATATAGAGAAAACACAAAAAAGTGTCAAGCGATGTTCGGTAAAATTTCTCAATTAAACAAAATAAGGCCAATAACAGGCGAATAATCAAGGTTTGACCGAAAAAAACAGACCCTCCATACTTTTTTATGCAAAGGTAGAAAAACAAGAGTAGAATGTGATAATATAATATATTAGTGGGAGAAGGAGATTTTCTGACTTTGCAGTACAATACTTATATAGAGTTGACATCACTGCTGTTTCTCTGCTTTGCTGCAGTCCGGTTCTCACGCAACAGGCGTTTTCCTGACAGAAAGAGCTTTTCATTCGGGTTCTTCCTGGTCATAGCCATTCTGGCGGTCATCTTCAATCTTGCAGGCTGCTATCTGATGCACATCGTAAGCAGAGGATGGAACATGTTCATCAACGAGATGGTTTTCATGCTTCAGTTCCTGCTCTCGTCTGCAATCCTGTACTACTCCATTCTCATATGCGGGATGTCCACGAAGAAATACAAGGGCATATCAATTGCTATCTGGGTTTTCACGGCAATCGTCCTGCTTCTTATCCTTTCAAATGTTTTCAACGGATGGCTGTTCTTCTTTGACAAGGATATGAACTACTACCATGGGTTCTATTATGAACTGTATTTCGTGCCGTTCGCAATATGCCTTCTGTTCGCCGCCGTAATTCCGATGATTCACTCAAGGAAAGGCAATCCTGCACGTTATCTTTCGATTTCCGTATACTGCATCGTTGCTGCAATATGCATGGCAATTCAGTATTATTTCCCAGATATGCTCCTGACGGGACTTGCGATTGCAATCGGAACGCTTGTCATATACCTGAATATTCAGAATCCGGTCAGCGCAAAGGATCCTCTTACCGGAGCATATTCCCGCGAAACATTCACAAAGTTCGCCGATGAGCTTATTCAGGAAGGCCGCAGCTATCCTTTTATATACGGAGACATAGTCGGAACCAAGACTTTCAACAAGACCTTCGGAGAATCCTACGGTAACATCATGATTGCGAAGGTTTCTGATCTTCTTGCAGGTATTTCATCAAAGAATATCGTGTTCAGATACACAGGCGACAGCTTCATCATCATTGTCATTGATTCTGCACACCTTGAGGAATACAAGGAAAAAGTAATCGAGGCGCTGAAGCGCAGCATTAATATCGAATCAATGAACATCGTTGTCCAGATGAAGATGTTCTGCATCAACGACATGAAGATGGAGACCTCAAGCGAGTCTCTTTCCAGAACAATAGAGCTTTCGTCAAGGATGCTTAAGAATTCGCATCCAAACAAGATTGTGACGCTCAGCAAGGAAGTAATCAGGGAAAGCCAGAGAAGCAGCGAGATCGAAGGTGCGCTTAGACGTGCACTCGCTTCAAACAACATCGAGATCTTCCTGCAGCCCGTGATTGACATCACTACGGGAAGAGTTGCAGCCGCTGAGGCCTTGGCAAGAATCAACGACCCGGAGATGGGTTTGATACGACCAGCGGATTTCATACCGATTGCAGAAGAGACAGGAATGATCAGTTCACTAAGCCTTAAGGTTGTGAACAGAGTATGCATGTTCCTTAAATCCACTCCGCTTGAATGCTACAGAAACCTCAAATGGGTCTCAATCAATCTTTCCGTATCAGACTGCCTCAGCAGGGCACAGGGTGAGAAGATCTGCAATATAATCGAGAGTTATGGAATCGCGCCGCATAAAATCGCTTTTGAAATCACAGAGACCATGGCGACAATCGAGAAGATTCTTCCTGAAAATCTCAGGATCCTCACTGACAAGGGATTCTCTCTTGCACTGGATGATTTCGGAACAGAGTACGCGAACATCGACAGTGCCCTGCGCCTTCCCTTCTCCCTTGCTAAGCTGGATAGGTCAGTAATTCATATCGTCCACAATGGCAACCGAATGAAGATCCTGAAACGAATGGTAGGAGTATTCAATGAGCTTGGGCTTGAAACCGTAGCCGAAGGCGTCGACAGTCAGGAGATGATTGATATCGCCGCTTCGGCAGGAGTCAGGTACATGCAGGGATTCTTCTATTCCAAGCCGCTTCCGGTCAATGTCTTCATCAACTATCTGATTCAGAACAAGGAGCGGAATAATCAATGATCTTCAATATCTGGTTCGAGTTCACTTCTCTTCTTTTCCTGATTCTCATAATAATCAGCTTTTCAATGAGCCGAAGTTTTCCAAGCAAGAAAGCAAGGCATTTCAGGTTCTATCTATGGATAGCCGTCATCAATCTGAGTTCCAATATCATCAGTTCAATCATGATCTCATATCCTCAGTCGGTTCCTCTGTGGCTCAATTATGCAGTCAGCGAGGTCTTCTATCTGAGCCAGTTCATCATGTCCATGTCGCTGGTCTATTACATCATGCTTCTCTGCGGCTATCTTGATGGAAACCACAAGGCTGTTTTCTACACTCACATCATAGTTTCCTGTCTTGTGCTTCTATGCATCATGCTCAATCCTCTGACTCATTGGTTCTTCGGATTCACCTCAGATCTGACATACTACAGAGGCGGCGGACTGGCTGTGCTGCTGACACTTGCAGGTCTCAATCTGATCTTCGCTTTCCTCATAGCTTTCAGGAAACGGAAGACTTATCAGTCTGTCAGCCTCTGGGCGCTGGGCTTGTTCAGCTTATTCGTGGTTGCATTCTCCATCATTCAGATGAAATTCCCAAGCATACTTCTGAGCGGCACTTCAATAACACTTGGAACATTTATGCTCTATCTTGATCTTCAGACTCCCCAGGATCAGAAAGATCCTCTTACCAAGACCTATACAAGAAAAGCGTTCTCCGAGTACTGCGAAGAAATGCTTTCGAAGCATAGAAGCTTTCCTATTGTCTTTGCAGACATCAAGAATACCTCTGCCTTCAACAAGACTTTCGGGGAAACAAACGGCAACATCCTGATCAAGACAATAGCCTCCAGACTGATGCACATAAACAGCAAGAACCTTGTCTTCAGATATACTGGAGACAGCTTCATGATAATCATTCGAAGCCGCAAGAGCTTCGCATCGCTTGTTGAAGAGCTAGCTGCCTTGAAGAAGCAGTCTATTGAACTCAGCGGCGTAACATATGAAATCACTATTCAATCATTCTGCTTCACTCAAATCAAGCAGATGGCTTCACCAAGCGAGCTTGCGAATGTCCTGGAGTATTCAATTCTCAAATGCAAGGAAACCAACGGAGAGCCTCTCATAGTTACCAGAAGCATCATAGACGAAGCAAGGCGAAGCGAAAAAGTTGAGAAGACCCTCAGTTACACGCTTGAGAACAGAACGCTCAGGGTAATGCTTCAGCCAATATATGACATCAAGCAGCGCAAGCCGGTGTTTGCAGAAGCAATGTGCACTATCGATGATCCGGAACTGGGGACAATCCTGCCTGAGGAATTCATACCAATAGCCGAGAAGACCGGTCAGATTGAACTCCTTCATGCTATTCTCCTATCAAAGGTATGCAACCAGCTCAGCTTGATCCCGAAAGGAAACAAGCCCATGTTCGAGGCAATTTCAGTTGATCTTTCTGTATCAGACTGCATCAATCCTAATCTTGCAGAAGAAACAATTGCAGTGATACGCCATTACAACGTCGATCCTAAGATGCTTGTATTCGAGATCACCGAGACCATGGCTACTATTTCATCATTCCTTCCTGAGAACATGAAAAAGCTCGCTGCATTCGGCGTGGGTTTCTCATGCGAGGGCTTTGGAACCGGCTATGCAAATCTTGATACAGTGGCGAAGCTTCCTTTCCACACAGCAAAGCTTGACCGCTCAATCATCTCAATGATCTCAAATGAAAAGGAAAGGACAATCATCACTCAGCTGATTGCATTGCTGAGAGAGCTTGGCCTTGAAACAGTGGCTATGGATGTAAAGAATGAAGAAGAGGCAAGAATGGTCATCGAATCTGGTGCCCACTACATAGAAAGTCCATTCTTCTTCAAGCCATTCCCTATAGAAAGGCTGTCAAAGCCAGCTGATGAAAAGTAAATCCTGTAACAAAAGAGGAGTCGCAATGCGGCTCCTCTTCTTGAAATTGGTTTGATTGTTGGAAAACTACCATCTGAAATGGGAGAATGCCTTGTTGGCTTCTGCCATTCTGTGGGTGTCTTCCTTCTTCTTGAATGCAGCACCAGTATTGGCGTATGCATCAAGCAGTTCGGCTGAAAGCTTTTCAGCCATGGACTTGCCGCTTCTTGCTCTTGCAGCAGTGATGATCCATCTCATGGCAAGTGCTTCGCGACGAGGCTCTCTGATTTCGGTTGGAACCTGATAGGTCGCACCACCGACACGCTTGGACTTGATTTCAACAACCGGCTTGACATTGTCGATAGCCTTGTTGAAGACATCAAGCGGCTGCTCGCCGGTCTTCTCTCCGAGAACTTTGATTGAGTCATAGATGATCTTGGCAGAAGTTGACTTCTTGCCATCGTACATCATACGGCAGATGAATTTCTCCACAACAACGCTGGAATAGATTGGATCCGGCAGAATTTCTCTTGCTGTAGAAATTGATTTTCTTGGCATGTTCTACCTCCTCTCTAGGCCTTTGGCTTCTTCGCGCCGTATTTGGAGCGGCTTCTCTTTCTGTCTTCGACACCCTGAGTATCCTTTGTACCACGAATAATATGGTAACGGACACCAGGAAGGTCCTTTACTCTGCCGCCCCTCATCAGAACGACCGAGTGCTCCTGCAGGTTATGCCCGATTCCCGGAATATAAGCAGTAACTTCAATTCCATTGGAAAGGCGCACACGAGCAACTTTTCTCAGAGCGGAGTTAGGCTTCTTCGGGGTCACTGTCATGACTCTAGTGCATACTCCGCGCTTCTGAGGGCATCCTTCGAGAGCAGGACTCTTGGTCTTGCTCTTGACGGCTTTGCGACCCTTGCGGATCAGTTGGTTAATAGTAGGCATCTTGCGATACACTCCCTTATCATTTGTTCTATATGCATTGTCGAAGTCAGCATAGAACCGGATGAACATCTTTCAGGCTTCACGTTCCTTACTCTTTGTCGTCGACATCATCGACGTTATCATCAGATTCCACTTCGGGCAATTCGTCTTCTTCATCTTCGTCGAAACCCTGCTGTTCGTCAACAGGTTCATCGCCGAATCTATCCTCTTCATCGTCTTCATAATCATCATCATGATGATGCCTCTTGGCCATTACGTCATCGGCATTATTCTGATTATTCTGATCATAAAGCTCTTCCTCGCGTAGCTTGACGTTGCGGTAGCGCTTCATTCCCGTACCAGCAGGAATAAGGTGTCCGATAACGACATTCTCCTTGAGCCCTCTCAGTTCATCTTTACTACCAGCAATTGCGGCATTTGTCAATACCTTAGTTGTTTCCTGGAATGAAGCTGCACTGACAAACGAGTCAATGCTCAGACTGGCGTTGGTGATTCCAAGCAGGTACGGCCTTGCAATTGCAGGCTGTCCGCCATCGGCCAGCACCCTTCTGTTTTCTTCATGGAAGCGGTATTTGTCCACTTTCTGTCCAAGAATGAAGCTGGTATCTCCGACGCTCAGCACCTGAACCTTTCTCAGCATCTGCCTGATTACGATTCCGATATGCTTGTCATTGATATCAACACCCTGGTCACGGTAAACAGACTGGATTTCCTTCACGAGGTAGGTCTGAAGTGCATTTTCACCGCAGATCTCAAGAATGTCATGTGGATCAGGAGTGCCGTCGCACAGCGGATCGCCCGCCTCGACTGCATCGCCCGGTCTAACCAGAACGTTCTTGCTTGTCGGCACAAGATGCTTGAACTCGCGCCCGAATTCATCAGTGACGATGATCGTCCGCTTGCCCTTCACAATAGGACCGAACTTGACTGTTCCATCGACAACCGCAAGCACGGAAACATTCTTCGGCTTTCTAGCCTCGAACAGATCTCCTACTCTCGGCAGGCCTCCGGTGATGTCGTTTGACTTCGCACCGGACTTAGGCAGTCTTGCAAGAACCTCTCCCTTTGTGACCATCTCTCCATCCTCTACCTGAATGTAAGCATCAGCAGGAAGGTGATATCCAGCAAGGTCGTTTCCATCCTTGTCGATTACATAGAGCGAAGGCTCGATGTTCTCGGTATTGTGCCGTATGGTCTTGTGAATGACCTTTCCAGTTTCCTGATTCACCTCATCGGCATAAGTCAGTCCCTTTGTAAGGTCACGGTACTCAATCAAGCCATCGAACTCGCTTATGAACGGCTCGAAGAACGGATCGAACACTACTACAGGATCATCGGCAGCGACATAGTCGCCGATGTTGACCTGAAGCTCTGAACCGTTACGGATGTCTGCCCTGAAGTCAGATGAAAGAACAAGAAGCTTCTTGCCGACGAACTTGATCCGTCCGCCCATCTTGTTGCACTTGATCTCCTGTCCGTCCTTTGTGGCATAAACAGTGAATCCTGGGATTCTATCGCCGTCAGCGACCTTGGCCTCGACTCCATTCTCAACATCAATCGAATCAAGAACGTTGCTGTAGATCAGCTTGCCCTTTCGAGTGAACACACGGACTCCGTCAGCTTCACGAGTGACGATATTGCCGAAGATGTTCTCTACGAATATCGGGTGCTTGAACACAAGCTTGTTCTCTTCTGCGCCTGTTGTAGCTGTTCCGCCGACATGGAACGTTCTCATCGTGAGCTGTGTTCCAGGCTGTCCGATTGATTCAGCAGCAATGGTTCCTACAGCTTCACCGATATCGACCGTCTTGTTGGTTGCAAGGTTTCTTCCGTAGCATTTGCGGCATACACCATGCTTTGCTTCACAGGTGAGAACTGTTCTCACGAATACCTGCTGAACGCCTGCATCCTCGATTTCCTTCGCTTTCTCATCGGAAATCTCCTGATCGACGCCGAGAATGACCTCGCCGGTGATCGGGTGGCACACAGGCTCCAGCGTATAATAGCCGACAATTCTATCAGAAAGAGATACCAGAACTTCATCGCCCTTCATCACTGCACCGCGGTAGATTCCATTGATTGTTCCGCAATCCTCTTCGTTGACGACAACGTCCTGCGAAATATCAACCAGTCTTCTGGTAAGGTATCCTGCTTCTGCTGTCTTGAGAGCGGTATCGGAAAGACCCTTACGGGCACCGTTGGTAGAAATGAAGAACTCCATGATTGAAAGCCCTTCCTTGAAGTTGGACTTGATCGGGAACTCGATGATTGCACCGTTAGGACGGCTCATCAAGCCTCGCATTCCGCCTAGCTGTCTGATCTGAGTCTGAGATCCTCTTGCGCCGGAATCGGCCATGAGGAACAGCGGGTTGAATCCGCGCTGGCTCTTTCTCAGCTCATCCATAAGCTTGTCAGAAAGCTTTGAGTTTGCAACTGTCCAAATATCAATCAGACGGTTATAGCGCTCTTCCTTGGTGATATGTCCCTGCTTGAACTGGTCCAGAATCTCATTCTGTTCCTTGTTTGCAGCATCGACAATCTCCTTCTTGCAAGCCGGAACTATCATATCTGACAGTCCGATTGTTGCACCGAAGACCGTTGCGTACTTGAATCCAATATCCTTGATGCTGTCCAGAAGCTTGACGACAACCGAGTTCGGGCATGTCTTCAAAGCATATCCGATAAGCTTCTTGAGCTCTTTGTCTCCGAAGCATTTGTTGATCATGTCGAATCCGATGGCATCTGTCTTTGGAAGGACATCGAAGAATATAAGTCTTCCTGCAGTCGTGTAATCCTCAGGATCCTTCGGATAGGTGAATCTCTTTCCATCCTCGAACTTGTAGCCGATCTTTGCATTGTAAGACAGAGAACCGGCTTCAATCGCCATGAGGACCTCAGAGAAGCTCTCGAAGTACTTGCCCTGCCCGATATCGTCTTCCTTCACTCTGGTCAGGTAGTTGATTCCGAGAATCATATCCTGGCCTGGGAACACGACAGGCTTTCCGTTTGCCGGATCCAGAAGGTTCGTGGTGCTGAGCATAAGCGTCCAGCACTCCATCTGAGCGGCCTGGGTAAGAGGAACATGGATTGCCATCTGGTCTCCATCGAAGTCTGCATTGTATGCATGGCATACAAGCGGATGGAGCTTGATTGCTTTTCCATCGACAAGAACCGGCTCGAAAGCCTGAATTCCAAGTCTATGCAGAGTAGGAGCTCTGTTGAGCATCACAGGATGCTCTCTGACAACATCATCAAGGATGCTCCAGACCTCATTGGTCTCATCCTCGACAAGGCTCTTCGCCTTCTTGATGTTGGAAACAGTTCCATTCTGAATAAGCTTCTTCATGATGAACGGCTTGTAAAGCTCGAGTGCCATCTTCGAAGGAAGACCGCACTGGTGAAGCCTGAGTTCAGGTCCTACGACGATTACTGAACGTCCTGAGTAGTCAACACGCTTTCCAAGAAGGTTCTGTCTGAATCTTCCCTGCTTGCCCTTGAGCATATCGGAAAGAGACTTGAGAGGCCTGTTGTTGGCTCCCTTGACTGCATTCTTCTTGCGCTTTGAGTTATCAAACAGCGCATCAACTGCATCCTGGAGCATTCTCTTCTCGTTGCGGATGATGATGTCAGGGGCATGAAGGTTGATGAGCCTGTTGAGCCTGTTGTTTCTGTTGATCACTCTTCTATAAAGATCGTTGAGGTCGCTTGTTGCGAAACGTCCTCCGTCGAGCTGGACCATAGGTCTCAGATCTGGCGGTATGACAGGAATCACTGTAAGAATCATCCACTCCGGCTTATTGCCGCTGTTTCTGAAGTTCTCGCAGACTTCAAGTCTCTTGAGCACCCTCTTGTCGATCTTGTCGCCCTTGGCTCTCATGGTTTCCCTGAGTTCCTCAGCCACCTTGTCCAGATCGAGGTTCTGAAGGAGAATCCTGATTGCTTCGGCGCCCATCATGGCCGAGAAGCCCTCGCCGTACATCTCTCGATCCTGGATGTATTCATCTTCGGTCAGGAGCTGACGATCCTTGAGGTCTGTCTCACCATGATTGAGCACGATGTACTTCTCATAGTAAAGAACACTCTGCAATGCAGTCTTCGGTATATCAAGAAGAAGGCTCATCTTCGATGGAGTCGAACGATAATACCAGATATGAGAAACAGGAGAAGCAAGGGTAATGTGCCCCATTCTCTCTCTTCTCACCTTGGTATTCGTAACCTCGACTCCGCATCTGTCGCAGACAACGCCGCGGTAGCGGATTGATTTGAACTTTCCGCAGAAGCATTCCCATTCCTTTGTGGTTCCGAAAATCTTCTCGCAGAAGAGACCATCTCTTTCCGGCCTGAGAGTACGGTAATTGATAGTCTCCGGCTTCTTCACTTCCCCGTAGGACCAAGCTTTGATCTGCTCGGGCGAAGCCAGTTTTATTCTAACGCTGTCGAAATCCTGTATTTCTTTCATTATCCGTTAACTCCTGCTTGTTTGGTTGGCTTTCTTGTTGATAAGCTCTTCATCGCGCTCTGTAAGCGGAACCTGCTTTCCCTTGGAATCGTAAACCGACATATCCAAAGCAAGCCCTCTGATTTCCTGAACCAGCACATTGAATGCCTCAGGAATTCCGAACGAAGTCATCGGGCTTCCCTTGACAATGCTCTGATAGACATTGACTCTTCCGTTCATGTCATCGCTCTTGATCGTCAGAAGCTCCTGAAGAGTATTGGCAGCGCCGTAGGCCTCAAGTGCCCAGACCTCCATTTCTCCAAGTCTCTGTCCTCCGAACTGAGCTTTTCCTCCGAGCGGCTGCTGTGTCACCAGCGAATACGGGCCTGTGGAACGTGCATGCATCTTGTCATCGACAAGGTGGTGCAGCTTCAGGTAGTAGATATATCCGCAGAACACAGGATTCACGAACGGGATTCCGGTACGTCCGTCATAAAGCACGGTCTTGGAGTTCTTCGGAAGGTCTGCTTCGACCATCTTGTCCTCAATCTGCTCCTGGGAAGCACTCTGGAACACCGGTGAGGTGTACCACTCATCAAGCTTCACTGCAGCCCATCCGAGCTGAGTTTCCATAAGCTGTCCGATATTCATTCGTGAAGGAACGCCGAGCGGGTTGAGACAGACATCAAGCGGTGTCCCGTCTTCCATGAACGGCATATCTTCTTCTGGAAGGATCCTTGAAACAACACCCTTGTTTCCATGGCGTCCTGCCATCTTATCGCCTTGTCTGAGCTTTCTCTTGGTGGCAATCAAGACCTTCACGGTCTCCTCCACTCCTGGAGGAAGATCATCACCGGAGTCACGTCTGAGACGCTGAACATCGATGACCACGCCCTCTGTTCCATGAGGAACTTTGAGCGAAGTATCACGGACTTCTTTTGCCTTCTCTCCGAATATGGAGTTGAGCAGCCTGAATTCCGGGGTTGTGTCGCTTTCGTTCTTCGGAGTGATCTTTCCGACCAGGATATGTCCCGGACGGACCATCGTTCCGATGTTGACGATTCCGTCCGCATCGAGATTCTCGATCTTCTTGTCAGAGGTGCTTGGAATATCACGGGTGAGCTTCTCGTTGCCGAGCTTGGTCTCACGGATATCAGTTGAAAGTTCTCTGATATGGATTGATGTGTAGATATCCTCTTTCACAACACGCTCGGAAATCAGAACAGCATCCTCGTAGTTGTACCCGTTCCAAGGAACGAATCCGACAAGAATGTTTCTTCCAAGTGCAAGCTCTCCGCCTTCAGTCGCAGGACCATCAGCAAGGATGCCGCCCTTCTCCACATACTCTCCGACCGAAACGATCGGCTTCTGTGTGAAGCAGGTATCCTGGTTTGTTCTCTGGAATTTCTGAACGATGTACTTATCCTCTTCACCCTTGATTTCAGGATCATCCGGTGATACGCGAATTTCGGTAGAGGAAACATAGGAAACAACTCCAGGTCTCTTTGCCTTGATCAGGACTCCGCTGTCATATGCAGTCTTGCCTTCCATTCCGGTTCCCACTCTAGGAGCCTCTGGGAATACAAGAGGAACTGCCTGACGCTGCATGTTCGATCCCATCAGAGCACGGTTTGCATCATCATGCTCAAGGAACGGAATCAGCGATGCAGCGACTGAAATAACCTGCTTAGGAGAAACGTCCATGAATGAGACTTCTTCCGGAGCAACAGTCATGTAGTCGCCTTTCAGACGGCACGGCACATCCTTGTTGACAAACGAACCGTCGGAGTTGAGCTCTGCGTTCGCCTGTGCAATGTAGTACTTCTCTTCATCGTTTGCATCAAGGTAGACTACTTCGTGAGTTGCCTTGCCTTTCACGACCTTTCTGTACGGAGTCTCGAGGAATCCATAGCTGTTCACTCTGGTATAGTTGGCCAGGGAGACAATAAGACCGATGTTCGGTCCTTCAGGAGTCTCAATAGGGCACATCCTTCCGTAATGGGTGTAATGGACGTCTCGTACTTCGAATCCAGCTCTGTCTCTGTTGAGTCCGCCGCTGCCAAGAGCAGTGAGCCTTCTCTTATGGGTAAGCTCAGAAAGCGGATTGATCTGATCCATGAACTGCGAGAACTGGCTGCTGCCGAAGAATTCCTTGATCACTGCAACAATAGGCTTGTTGGCGATCAGATCCTGCGGCTTGACGGACGATCCAGTCTCCTGGTTCATCCTTTCCTTTGCAATTCTCTCCATTCGGGTGAATGCAACCTTGAGCTGCTGCTGAAGAAGCTCGCCGACGCTTCTGACACGCCTGTTTCCAAGGTGGTCGATATCATCGACATTCTCTTCGCCATCGTAGACCTTGATCAGGTAGCGCATCGTATTGATGATGTCCGCAGGGCAGAGAACGGTGCTCTTGTTCGTATTGATCTCGTTCTCGTCGTTTGAGAACTTCTTTATGAGCTTGTATCTTCCTACAGAACCCAGATCGTAACGTCTTGTTGAGAAGAACATCTCAGGAAGCTCTTTCTCGGCTCTTTCGACGCTGACCATCTCGCCACTCATCAGAACGCTGAAGATCTGAGTAAGGACGGTTTCCTTGGTCGGCTCGTCAAAGCCGGCTTCAGCATCGGTGTACTTCGCATCTTCGATGTCGAAGCAGTTGAGAATCACTTCATCATGAAGAGTATTTGGATTCTTCTTGTCAGTGTCGATTACCCAGACGCTGGTAACACCCATCGAGGTGAGCTCGTCCACCATATGTGCCTGGATAGTATCGCCGGCTCTTAGAACCTTGCGATCCTGGCCTTCGATCTTTGCAAAGACATCCTTGAACAGACGAAGCCCTGGCAGAGTCTGCTTGGCCTCATCGTTGATCTTGACTTCTTTTCCCTGATAGAACTGTCCAAGAATCTTCTCACGGGTATCGAAGCCGATTGCCCTAAGAAAGAGCGTCCCGAGGATTCTCTTCTTGCGGTCGATCTTCGTTACGATGATCTTCTTCTTCTCATCCATTTCGAACTCAAGCCAGGATCCTCTGTAAGGGATGATTCTTGATGAAAGAATGCCCTTCTCTCTGGAGAAGATGACGCCTGGAGATCTATGGATCTGGCTGACAACGACACGCTCTGCGCCGTTGATGACGAATGTGCCTCGTTCAGTCATGAGCGGGAGATCTCCGAAGAAGATCTCCTTCTCTCTAATTTCACCAGTCTCGGCAAGCTCAAGAGAAATCGTTGCCTTGAGAGGGACAGAATAGGTCCTGCCCTTCTTCTTGCATTCGATTTCAGAGAATTTGATATTGTCGAAATCCAGCTTGTATGACTCATAATCAAGAGTCATGTCGCTGTTCTGGCTGGTGATTGGAAATGTTGATTCGAAAACATCTTCAAGGCCCTGGCCCTTGACTGGCTCAAGCCCTTCCTTGAGCTTATCGCTCTGCAGGAAATTCTCGTAGGAATCCTTCTGAATTCCAATAAGATCGGGAAGTTCACAAGTCTCTTCGAACTTCTTCCCTATGTAAATGCGGTTTTTGGATTTGCCCGTGGCAACCATTTTGAACCCTCCAACTCAGTTTGAGGATGAAAACATCGCTTTTAAAAGCGGGCAGCAGGACTATCTCACCTGCACCTATTCCGTCTTTTCCACCTCTATCCGTCCAATATTGGCGACGGACATAAGTAGAAACACGATGTTGCGCTTAACGAAAATTGCTGTCCTCTCCAATAGGAGGGGACAAAACAGGCTTTCTGCCCGGAAACCCGAACAGAAAACCTGGTCTGATTTGATTTATTTTACTTCGACAGTTACGCCGGCAGCCTCAAGCTTTTCCTTGAGAGAAGCAGCTTCGGCCTTGGAAATGCCTTCCTTGACCTTTCCGCCCTGCTCAACAAGATCCTTTGCTTCCTTAAGTCCGAGGTCTGTGCAGGCCCTGACTTCCTTGATTGCAGGAATCTTCTTCGCAGGATCGAAGCCCTTGATGATGACATCAAACTCTGTCTGTTCCTCAACGGCCTCAGCCGGTGCGGCGCCAGCAGCAGCGGCAGGTGCAGCAGCGGCAGCTGCTGTTACGCCGAACTTCTCTTCCATAGCCTTGATAAGGTCAGAGACCTCAAGAACTGTCATGTTTGCAATTGTTTCCAGAATTTCTTCTTTGGTAGCCATATTATCTTCTCCTAAATAATTTTTTTCAGCAATAGTTGGTTACAGAACGAAGACTAATGCTGTTAGTTTTCTGTTTTTGCTTCAAGCTTTTCAGAGTAAGCAAGAAGAGTCGCGGCCAGCTTCTGGACAGGAGCATTCATGGTACCCATGAGGATGCTGATGAGCTCGAGCTTGCCCGGCAATTTCGAGAATGCTTCGGTCTGAGCGCCATCATAGACTTTTCCGTCAATGTAGCTCCCCTTCACAACGAGCTTGCTTGTAGCTTTTGCGCTTGCAAACATGGCCTTGGCTGCAGGTCCTTCGTTGTCACCCTTTGCAAGAACCATAGCCGTCGGTCCCTTGAGGCATTCATCCATACCCTTATGATTGAGTTCATTAAGCGCAATCTTTGCAAATCTGTTCTTCACAACTCTGCAGACAGCATCGTGCTTTCTGAGCTCGCGGCGGAGATCGGTAATTTCTCCGACTGTCATTCCTCTGTATTCAGCGAAGAAGAATCCAGTGTAATCCTTGAATTCATTCTTAAGTTGGTCAACAGCTTTCTCTTTCTCCGGTGTAACCCGGGTCTTGTGATCAATAACGGCCATCATGCGCCTCCTTAAGCATTCTTGTCAGCAACAGCTTCATTTGCAAAATCCACGGACACGCCAGGACCCATCGTTGAAGCCAATGCAACTGATTCGACATAATCACCCTTGAGGTCGACCGGTCTTCTCTTGAGGATTTCTGCATAGACCACTTTTGCGTTCTCTGCAACATCTTCAGGATTCATTGAAACCTTGCCGATTGAAAGGTGAACTACACCTGTCTTGTCCGAACGGAACTCGACTCTTCCCTGACGAAGCTCAGCAAGAGCTCCCTTGAGATCCATGGTGACGGTATGGGTCTTCGGGTTCGGCATCAATCCTCTTCTTCCGAGGATCGGTCCCAGACGTCCGACCGACTTCATCATATCCGGTGTAGCAACAGCTACATCGAAATCCATCCAGCCGCCCTTGATCTTCTCTACGAGATCATCGTCGCCGACATATGCAGCTCCTGCAGCCTTGGCCTCTTCGGCCTTGTCGCCCTTGGCGAAGACAAGAATCTTCTTCTCGGCCGAGAACTGATGCGGGAGCACCACTGTGTCTCTGACACTCTGGCTCTTAGACAGCAGAAGACTCACATGGAGCTCCACAGTCTCATCGAACTTCGCATAGGCGGTGTTCTTGACGATCTGGGAAGCCTCTGCGAAACTGTACGACTTGGTCTGGTCATACTTCTTCACTGCTTCAAGATATTTCTTTCCGTGCTTCATTTCTCTACCTCCACTCCCATGCTTCTTGCTGTGCCGGCAACGATTTTCTTCGCCGCTTCGACATCATTGGCATTGAGGTCAGGCAGCTTGACCTTTGCAATCTCCTCAAGCTGAGCCTGAGTGATCTTGCCTACTTTCTCTTTGTTCGGAACAGCGCTTGCCTTAGCAAGACCAAGAGCTTTCTTGATCAGCACTGAGGCTGGAGGGGTCTTGAGAATAAAACTGAAAGTACGGTCAGCATAAACTGTAATGACCGCAGGAACAACCAGTCCTGGATCGAACTGCTTTGTTCTTTCATTGAACTGCTGGACGAACTGAGGGGCACTTACGCCATGAGGTCCAAGAGCCGGTCCTACTGGAGGGGCTGGAGTGGCCTTCTGGGCGGGACATTGCAATTTGACAATTGCAATAACCTTCTTTGTTGCCATGATTTTCTCCTATATAACATGGTGCAATCAAGCGCCATGCCTGGTAATAACGCCTGTCATACGATCAGGCTCCCACCTATCCGGTCTCCCGGAGAGGAGTATCAAATTAAGGGCGCATCTGCAAAAAATCAGAAATGCAGGCCACTGCGCCATCAGGCCCGCTGTCTTATACCTTCTCCACCTGAGTGAAGTCGACATCCACCGGAGTAGGCCTTCCGAATATCTCAACGGATACCCGAAGGCGGGACTTCTCCGAATTGACATCCTCGACTGCACCGGCGAACTGATCGAATGGCCCATCGACGATCCGCACCTTGTCTCCGATGCTGAACGTCTGCTTGGGCTTGAATGTGCTCTCGCCCTGGATCTCTCCAGTCTGCCTGAGTATCTCGGTGTATTCCTCTTTTGAAAGAGGCTTCGGCATCGTTCTGGATGTGCCAGTAAGGAAGCCAGTAACACCTTCGATCCTCTTGATCTGGGTGCAGACATCCTTCCAGTTGATATCGGTAAGGTCAAGATCCACAAGGATGTATCCTGGAAGAATCTTCTCCCGGATCTCCTTTTTCTTTCCATCCTGGTTCTCGGTATGAGTAGCGAATGGAATCTTCACATCGAAACAGAACATGGCGAAGTCGGAGCTGAGCTCCATCATCCGCCTGATGATCCTTTCGATCTTCTGCTCATATCCAGAATAAGTATGTACTACGAACCAGCCTCTTGACATCTCTACCTCTTACTAGAACAACAGCTCAAGTCCCTTGAGCAGGAGGAAATCCACCAGCCCGAGAAACACAGCGAAAACGAACGATGAGACGATAACGACGACTGTTGACTTCCCGATATACTGACGGGATGGCCATACAACCTTCTTCATCTCTGCGACGCTTTCCTTGAAATACCTAATGATCTTCTTCATGATCGGCTCCTATTGGGCAAGAACTTCAGGCCAGGAGGGATTCGAACCCCCAACACCCGGTTTTGGAGACCAGTGCTCTAACCGTTGGAGCTACTGACCTAGAATATTCTCACAATAGCAATGCTATTTGATTTTTGTTTCTCTGTGCAGCGTGTGCTTGCGCTCGAACGGGCAGTACTTATTAAGCTCAAGCTTGCCCGGAGTATTACGGCGGTTCTTCTCCGTAGTGTAATTCTTCCGCTTGCACTCTGTGCACTGCAGGGCGATTTTCTCAACCGGTCCCTTTTTCTTATCTGCCATACTCTACTCCTCTGCCTCGGAAAGCCGAAGCAAACACTTAAAGCCTTCGGGCGGAATCGAACCGCCGACCCCATCCTTACCAAGGATGTGCTCTACCACCTGAGCTACAAAGGCAAATGCACACAATTAGGGCGTGCAAATGACAAAATAGCAATTGTCCACTGTTTTGTCAATAATGGGCAAAGCCAAACACGGAATTATTATC
>Ga0265294_10004505_pt1 | contig 17389 bp, 16 predicted proteins | sample MunlanPumphouse3_FD_192504 | JGI IMG/M metagenome (GOLD analysis project Ga0265294, IMG submission 192504) | Groundwater microbial communities from a municipal landfill in Southern Ontario, Canada - Pumphouse #3 | ecosystem: Environmental > Aquatic > Deep subsurface > Groundwater | place...
GGCCATCCCGTGTCTCGCCATCGTCGTGCCTCCTTAGCTGAGGAGTCAGTGCTAAAGTCTAGATCGGCTCGATGAGGGTTATTCGGATAGGCTCTTAGTCCAAGCTGCTGAAGCATGGCTTTGAGCAAGCCAAGACCGATCTCCTTTTTGGGGTCCTTCAGCGTGGTAAAACGCTCACCGTAATACAGCCGCCCGTGACTGCCCTTGCCATGCCTTGCATCGAAGCGGACCGCAACTCCACGTTCCTTGCCGAGCTTTTTGATTCTTCTTATGAATTCCGCTCCGTTTATGCATCTATGCTCGTACACATCTGTACGAGAGTCAAGGGCATCATGATCGGTAACCACCGTGCGGGAGGGGGGGCTCCGGCCCAGCGCCGATTGTTATGGCGTTGATGATGTGGCAATGCCGCATCTTGCGAAAATGCGGTCCTTCGCGCCCTTCGCGTCTTTGCGTTAAAACCCTGGTGGGCGACCTGTTGCGGTCTTGTCAACTTCCGGCAGCGGCACGCCGGTCCCCGGACAGCCGTTTCAGCCGTTCGCCGCACGCTTGCGCGGGCGTCCGCCCTTGCGGCCGTTGGCGCGCGCCGCGGCGGCCTTCGCCGGGCTGCGCGCTCGGCCGCCCGCGGCTCCGAACTGCTGCGCCATCCAGCGCCTGGAGCCGAACACGCCTTGCAGCAGTGCCGGGATATACAGGTCCGCATCGAGTTGCGGCCAGTGCAGCCCCAGTCCGGCCGGGCTGATCTGGATATCCGCCAGGGCTTCGGGTGCAGCGCCGGCCAGGCCCTCGGCCAGCGCCGTCGGGAACGTTACCTCGACGCCGGTATCGAGGCGCACCACGATCCGCGACCGGTGCCGATCGTAGCGTGCCGCCACGGCGTACCCCGCGCGCCGCTGCGCCTGCATGCGCTTTTCGGCCTGTTCCAGCTCGTGCTCAGTAATCGCCATGAATCTTTCTCCATTCATTGCACAGGCCTGCCAATGCGGCGGACAGGGTGTCCTGAATGCGGCTTATCTCGTGTGGGTTGAATCCGTAGCTCTCCCGCAGTTCAGGCGGTCCTTCCGGACACCGCAGGTTGAACACCGCTTCGCCATCCGCTCCCACCACATGGACATGGGCAGGCCGGTGGTCGTTCGGGTAGATGACTACGCGCAGGCCGTCGAAACGGAAAACGGACGGCTTGTCTCATTCTGGCAAAAACCCAAGCGCTTGGGAAAATGGGCAGGGTGGGGCCCCTCGCCATTGCGCCGGTGGTTGGGGCGTTGTTTCGGTGGGCGATGCCCGCCCTACTGAAGAGCCGCGGCGATCTCGCGGATCAGCGCGGGGCCGCGGTAGATGAAGCCGGTGTAGATCTGCACCAGGTCCGCGCCGGCCGCGATCTTGGCCTTGGCGTCGGCGCCGCTCATGATGCCCCCCGCCGCAATGATGGGCACGTCCGCGCCGAGCTGCTGGCGCAGTTGCCGCAGCACCTCGGTGGAGCGCGCGAACACCGGCGCGCCACTGAGGCCGCCCGCCTCCTGCGCGTGGGGCAGACCCTCCACCCCTTCCCGCGACAGCGTGGTGTTCGTGGCGATTACCGCATCCATCGCGCACTTGCGCACCACCTGCGCGATGGTGCGAACCTCCTCCGCGTCGAGATCCGGCGCGATCTTCACGGTGACCGGCACCTGCCGGCCATGCTCGCGGGCCAGGCGCAACTGCTCTTCGCGCAACGCGCCGAGGAGCTGTTCCAGCGTTTCGCCGTATTGCAGCGTGCGCAGCCCCGGCGTGTTGGGCGAGGAGATGTTGACGGCGATGTAGCCCGCGTGCGGATACGCCTTGCGCAGGCCGATGAGGTAATCGTCTACCGCACGCTCCACCGGCGTATCGAAATTCTTGCCGATGTTGATGCCGAGCACGCCGCGGAACTTCGCTTGGCGCACGCGCTCCAGCAGATAGTCGATGCCCTTGTTGTTGAACCCCATGCGGTTGATGAGCGCCCGGGCGGCGGGCAGGCGGAACAGGCGCGGCGCGGGATTGCCCGGCTGCGGGCGCGGCGTCACGGTGCCCACCTCGATGAAGCCGAAGCCGAGGGCCGCCAGCGCGTCGATGTATTCGCCGTTCTTGTCGAGCCCTGCGGCGAGCCCCACGGGGTTCGGAAACTCCAGACCCATCACGCGCCGCGGGCTGTGCGGCACCGCGCCGCTCAGCAGCGCGGACAGGCCAAGGCGATGCGCCGCCTGCAGCGCCAGGAAGGCGACGCGGTGGGCGCGTTCGGGATCGAGTCGAAACAGGACCGGGCGGACGAAATCGTAAAACATCGGACTGGGTGGATGCGGGAGCGTTTACAGATAATGCTTGCGCTGGCGCTTGTAGGTCTTCTGCCAGACCACACCTTTGATCGGACAGGGCTGGGTGAGCTCGATGGTGGGGTAGTTGGGGTTCACCGGCTTGAGGTAACGCTTGCCGTCCTCCTGCACGAACTGGCGGAAGATGAACTCACCCTCGTATTGGGCCACCACATATGCGCCGTTGAAGGGTGGATAGCCTGGGTCCAGCACGATGATGGAGCCGTGCTCGAACTCCGGTTCCATGCTGTCTCCCAGCACCTGCAAGGCGAACGGTTCGTTTTCGCCGCAACTCGGTCTGTCGTTGGTGGGATCGCTCATGGCATTGTCTCTTGCGCCCGCGGGCGCGAAAAACGTTGTGCGCAATGTAGCACACTTCTCCGGCGGGTGTCCCGGCGCGGCACTCGGTCTTCGGTTGTTCCTCTTTCTCCTCGTCACCCCGGGCTCTTCCCCAGGAAACACGGCCATGTTCTCTGGAAGTCCTTCCTCTACCTCCGAGAGGTACCTCGTCGGAGGGAGGGGCTGTTTGATTCAGATCAAGGTGGTCAATCTTTGCACTCAAATAATGATAAACGACCCTAATCAAGCTATAACTAGCATTTATATATCAATAAATTCCAATACTTAGAATAAATCCAGGGTTGGCGCCTTAAAACTGAGAGCACAGCCTGGTGGGCGGCGGTTGAGCAGGACGGCGTCCAAATCAGAACAAGAACTGAGCAAGGAGGATGTGAGGATGAGTCAGGCAATGCGAGCGCTGCAAAGCGCGGGTGAGCTGTTCTGTGTCTTTCTGTTGGCTTTTATGTTGGCTGCGTGCGGCGGCGGAGGTGGCGATGATTCGCCATCCACCGAGCCCCCGCCCGGCAGTTCAACCCCTCCCGATGCGCCGGGCCCGACGCCCCCGATCAGCGCCACTCGACTCGACGCGGCCATTACCGGCGTGACGATCAGTAGTCCCCCGGCAGTCGATTTCACCGTCCGGGATGAGTATGGCCAAGGCGTCGCCGGGCTCACCACCGCGAATCTGCAGTTCACCATCGCGAAACTCATTCCCGGCGAGAATGGCGAGCCCAGCCGCTGGCAAAGCTACATCAACAGGCTGGAAAAGGCGGGGGCCGCCGGGCCCGGCACGGAGGACAAGGTCCAGGCCACCAGCGACCGCAATGGCACGCTGGTTCCCCATGGCAACGGCCGCTATACGTACACCTTCGCCACCGACATCACCAACGTCACCAGCCCGCTGGCCATCCCATACGAACCTGCCCTGACGCACCGGGTCGTGCTCCAGATCAGCGGCGGCACCCTGCCTGTGACCAACGCCGTGTACACCTGGCAGCCGTCCAGTGGCGCTACCAACGGGATTGTCACCCGCGAGATCGTGAAGACGGACTCATGCAACGAGTGCCATGGCAATCTGGCGATGCACGGCGGCGGCCGCGTGGATACGCGCTACTGCGTGACCTGCCACAACCCTGGCTCCACGGACGCCAACAGCGGCAACACCATCGACTTCAAGGTAATGGTCCACAAGCTCCATCGCGGCGCGAACCTGCCGAGCGTGGTGGCGGGCGGCGAGTACGCGATCTATGGGCACAACAACAGGAAGTTCGATTTTTCGGATGTGGTGTTTCCACAGGACGTGCGCAACTGCACCAAGTGTCACGATGAGGCGGATGCCGACACGCCCCAGGCCGGCAACTGGATGACCCAGCCCAGCATAGAAGCCTGCGGATCGTGTCATGACAACGTCGATTTCGCGCAAGGCGTCCCGGGTGGGCATCCGGGCGGTGTAGTGACCGATAACAGCCAGTGCACCCTCTGCCACACGGAAGGCGGCTGGGCCAAGGGCGTGGCGGAGGCGCACGCGATTCCGGAGGAGACCTGGGCCGCCAGGTACCGGTACAACATCCTCAGTGTGGAGAACACGGCGCCTGGGGAGAAACCGGTCATCACCTTCTCGGTGACCGATCCGACCAACGGGGATGCCGCATACGACATCCTGGACCCGAACGACAAGGTGTTCGCCTCCAGCGCGCTTGGTTTCGTCATCGGCTGGGACACCGCCGATTACACCAACGCGGGGAGCAGCAGCAATCCCGCCCGGCCGCTTTCGTTCAGCCGGGCGCAGGTATTCGCCAACTCGGTCGACAACGGCGACGGCACCTTCACCTTCACCGCGCCGACCGCCATTCCGGCCGAGGCGACCGGGACGGCGGTGGTGTCCTTGCAGGGCTATCTGGCCGGCGATTTCGATGGCGACGGCGTCTATGGCGAATCAGCGGCGAATGTCAGCGTGCGCCCGGCGGTGAACGAGCGGGTGCCGGTGACGAGCGTGGTCGCCTACAGCCCCGTCACCGATGTGAGCGCGCAGCCGCGCCGTCAGGTCGTGGCGATCGAAAAGTGCAACCAGTGTCACCAGCGCCTGAGCCTGCATGGCGGCAACCGCACCAATGAGCCGCAGCTCTGCGTGGTCTGCCACAACCCCAACAACACGGACAAGCTGATGCGCGATATCGCACTCGCCGATCCGAACAAGCCGGACCCGACCGACGGCAAGGCCGAGGAATCCATCGACTTCAAGCGCATGATCCACGCCATCCACAGCGCCAATGCCACCAGGAGCAATGGCACCGCGCTGCGCGAGAAGGGGCTTGAGATCTTCGGCCACAACGGCAGCAAGTTCGACTTCGGCGACGTCAAGTTCCCCGGCAAGGTACAGAACTGCGAGACCTGTCATCTGCCCGGAACGTACGAGGTGCCGTTGCCGGCCGGGGTGCTCGCCAGCACGGTCGATACGGGCGCGGATATCGCCGATCCGTCGGACGACGCCAACATCACGCCCACCGCCGCGGCCTGCTCGTCGTGCCACGACGGCAATCTGATGCAGGCGCACATGGAGCAGAACGGCGCGTCGTTCACGGCCCTGCAATCGCAGGTGGACGACGGCACGTTCATCGAGACCTGCGCACTGTGCCACGGCCCGGGCCACATAGCGGACGTGAAGGTGATGCACGGAATCAAGTAGCCAACCCGGGGAGGGGCGGCGGGGTTGCAACCCCGCCGCCTTTGCGCCGGACAGCGATTGATGGGTACCGCTCCGACGATCCAGAGAAATACACAATGCAGCAAAACCGAACAGTACTGTCGTTCCTTATCTTTCCAATCATCCTGCTGGCGGCGTTCCATGCGCCCGTGGGGCTCGCGGAGTCGGACGAGTTTTCGATAACGATCAAAAAGGAAAAACCGAAAAAGCCCGAAACCCCGGCGGAGCAGATCGAAGCCGCCGGCTACACCAAGAGGGGTGCGGATACCTGTCTCAGGTGCCACGACGAAGAGTCGGAGTACCCTGTGCTGCCGATCTTCAAGACCAAACACGCGGTGGTTGCCGACGAGCGGACGCCCTTTGCCGGCCGCCAGTGCGAGGCCTGCCACGGGCCGGGCGAGTTCCACACCCAGACCGAGGAAGGCGAAGAGGCGGGCAGCATCGTTTCCTTCAATCCTGTGGACGACGATCTGATCGCCACGCCGGAGCGGTATAACCGGCTTTGCCTGAATTGCCATGAAAAGGACGCACGGATCGGCTGGCAGGGCAGTGTCCACGAAAGCGTCGGCACGACCTGTACCAACTGTCATCGTATCCACGTCGAGCACGACCAGGTCCTGGCCACCGCATCGCAGCCGGATGTCTGCCTCAGTTGCCACAAGCAGCAGCGCGCCGAGATCCACCGCGCTTCGGCCCATCCGATCCGGTTCGGGCAGATGGCGTGCAGCGAGTGCCACAATCCCCACGGTTCCGTGTCCGATACGCTGCTCATCAGACCCACCATCAACGAGACGTGCTACACGTGCCACGCGGAAAAGCGCGGTCCGTTCCTGTGGGAACACGCGCCGGTGGCGGAGGACTGCACCACCTGTCATGTGCCGCACGGATCGAGCCATCCGGCGCTGCTGGCGCGGCGGCTGCCGTTGCTCTGCCAGCAGTGCCATTCCCAGACAGGGCATCCCAGTGTTGCCTATACGGCTGGCGCACTGCCGCCTTCGGGCGCAGCGGGCTTCCTTGTCGCCAAGAGCTGCCTCAACTGCCATTCGCAGGTGCACGGCTCGAACCATCCCTCGGGGATCAAGCTCTCGCGGTAGCGTGGATGCGGGCGCAAAAAGAAGAAGTACAGCGTCAATGGGATAACGACAATGAACAAGGCCAAACAGCTTTTTCTGGGCATCGCCTTGATGACTCAAGCCCTCGCCATCGCCGCTGAGGACAGCCGCGCGACGGGCGATTCCCCTCGGGAGTGCCGTAGATGTCCTGACATGCAGGGCGTTTCAGGGGAAGTGGAACTCGGGGCCGGCTACGTGTCGGACGACGCCTTCAAGTTCGGCGATTACCGGGGGCTCCACCAGGAGGGGGCTTTCCTGATCGGCAATGCCGCCGTCCAGTCGCTTGGCGAAGAGGGCGAGTATTGGAGCCTGCGCGGGGGAGACCTCGGCCTCGATACCCGGTTCCTGCAGTTGAACGGGGGCAGGCAGGGGGCTTACGCCCTGTCCCTCGGCTACGATCAGATACCGCATCATGTTTTTGGCAATGCGCTGATGCCGTTTCTCGGCGTGGGCGGCGATATCGCGAGCGAACGGGAGCGGCTGAGCATCGGCGCCTCCCTTATCCCGGCCCACCGCTGGGAACTCACTGCAAGATACCGCCGCGATACGAAGAAAGGCATAAAGTCCATCGGCGGAAGCTTTCTCTTGACGAGCGCGATCCTGCCCGAGCCGATCGACTACGTCACCGACCAGGTGGACCTTGCCGCCTCCTACGCGGGGCAGAAGTGGCAGGCGCAATTGGCCTATTACGGGTCGTTCTTTCGTAACGAGAACGGATTCCTCACTTGGCAAAATCCCTTCACGCCCCTGGTTGACGGGGCCGATACCGGACAGCTCGCGCTCCCGCCCGACAACCAGTTTCATCAGATCAGCTTCACCACGGGCTACCAGTTCACGCCGGCCACCCGCGCCGTCGCCACCGTTGCCGTCGGACGCATGACCCAGGACGAGGATTTCGCGCCCTACACGACGAATCCCAACCTCGTTACGGACCCGCTGCCGCGGGGTTCGCTCGACGGGCGCGTCGACACGCTGACGGGAAGCATCAGGCTCATGACCAGTCCGGCCGATCACCTAAGGCTTACGGCCGCTTATCGTTACGACGATCGGGACAACAAGACACCGCAGGCGATCTTCACGCCGGTCCTCACCGATGTATTCGTGATCGGCCCCAGGACGAACCTTCCCTACAGCTTCACCCGCAGGACCGGGGAATTGACCGCCGATTACCGGCTCGGGTGGAAGGCCAGCGCGACGGTGGGCTTCAAGCGGGACGAGGTGGAACGGACATTCCAGCAGGTCGAGGAGACCGAGGAGGACACGGTTTCGGCAAGATTGCGCCTGCGACCGCGCGACGACCTCGGTTTCGCCCTCAAAGTGGCGCACGCGGAGCGGGACGGCTCCGCGCTGGAGCTCGTGGAGGAAATATCGCCGCCCCAGAACCCGCTGCTGGTGAAGTACAACATGGCAGATCGGGATCGGGACCAGGTGGGGCTCAACGTGGATTACACGCCGCACGAGCGCGTCAGCCTCAGTCTGTCTGCCGACCATGCCGCGGACGATTACACCGCCTCCACGCTCGGGCTTCGGGAGAGCGAGTACGTCGCCTATAACGCGGACGCATCGTTCGTCGTCACCGAGAATTTGCGCCTGCATGCGTTCTTCGGCCGCGAGCGCTACGAATCGAAGCAGGCCGGCAGCCAGAGTTTTTCCACTCCCGACTGGTTTGCCAATCATGAGGACGTCATCGACACGGCGGGATTCGGGGCCGTGCTCTCCCTGATGGCGAACCGGCTCGAAACCGGCCTGGACTTCGTTTATTCGCGCTCCCGGGGCGAAATCACGGTCACCACCGGCGGCTTGACCTCCCGGTTTCCCGACCTCGTGACGCGATTACGCGGCATACGGCTCTATGCCGACTACCGCTTGCGCGATGAATGGTCGGTCCGCCTGGGGTATCACTACGAGCAATACCGGCTCGACGACTGGGCCTTCGAGGGCGTTGCGCCGGATACCGTGCCGAATGTCCTGACGCTCGGAGAGTACGATCCGTCGTACGATGTCAATGTCGTGGCGTTATCGGTACGCTACCGGTTCTAGTTCCAGCCGCAACCGCGGCGCGGGCGTTTTCAGGGCCGTGAATGTTGACGACAAACGTCGAATTAGGTTAACAATCGGCGCGGCCGTTGCCGCGCCGCCGCGCGAAGATTCTTGGGAAACGGATGTAAGTGCTGAACGATACGGCCAAAAAACCAACTCTCCGGCAGATTTCGCATTTCGTGATCGCCTATGAAGGTAGCACTCGAGGCCCGTGACCTTGCCTGTGTACGCGGCGATCGCCGCCTGTTTTCCGGCGTGAGTTTTTGCGTCGATGCCGGCGAGGTGCTGCAGGTCACGGGCCGCAACGGCAGCGGCAAGACCAGCCTGTTGCGCATCCTGTGCGGTCTGTCTGCGCCGGAGGAGGGGGCGGTGTGCTGGAATGGCGCCGACATCCGCACGCTGCGCGAGGAGTTCGCGCGGGAGCTGCTTTACATCGGCCATCAAAACGGCATCAAAGATGACCTTACGGCGGTCGAAAACCTGCGCCTCGCGAGCATGGTTGGCGGCAGGCCGGCCACGGATGACGCGATCGACGCGGCGTTGCGGGGCATGGGATTGGCAGGCTGTGAAGACATCCCATGCCGGTTTCTCTCCCAGGGCCAGAAGCGGCGCGTGGCCCTGTGCCGGCTGTTGCTGGCCGGCAGACGGCTGTGGGTACTTGACGAGCCGTACACGGCGCTGGACGCGGCGGCCATCGGTACCATGCAGGAGACCCTGCACCGGCATCTCGATGCGGGCGGCATGGTGATTCTGACCACGCACCAGGAAGTGGCTCTCAGCGCCCGGATGCGCCAAGTGCATCTGAGTTGAGCGGCGCCATGTGGACGACGATACGGGGCGTGCTGATACGGGATCTGTTGCTGGCCGTGCGCCGGCGCCAGGATATTTTGACGGCGGTTCTGTTCTTCGTCATTGTCGTCACCCTGTTCCCGCTAGGCGTTGGGCCGGAACCCGCGGTGTTGCGCGACATTGCGCCGGGCGTGGTGTGGGTGGCGGCGCTGCTGGCCACCTTGCTGTCGCTGGACCGCCTGTTCGCAGCGGATCTGCGTGACGGCACACTGGAGCAGATGCTCCTGGCGCCGCAGCCGCTGGCCCTGCTGGTGCTTGCCAAGATCCTCGCGCACTGGATCGTGGCGGGCCTGCCCCTGGTGCTGATGGCGCCGCTGCTGGGCTTGCAACTGGGGCTCGGGTGGGAGGAGCTGCAGGTGCTGATGGCCGCGCTGCTGCTCGGCACGCCGGTGCTGAGCCTGATAGGCGCCATCGGGGCGGCGTTGACGCTGGGGCTGCGCGGCGGCGTGCTGATCGCGCTGCTGGTGCTGCCGCTGTACGTGCCCACCTTGATCCTGGGGACCGGCGCGGTGGAGAACCAGATGGCGGGCCTGAGCCCCGAGGCGCATTTGTCCCTGCTGGGGGCGCTGCTGCTGCTGGCGCTGTTTCTCGCGCCGTGGGCAGCCGCGGCGGCGCTGCGCATCATGGTCGATTGACAGGCGATGCGGATGCGTTGTGGATGCCGGGTGAGCCGACGGCGAGAGCGGGTCGGGCAGGCGCAAGGTGGTGGGCGAAGATGTCTGGCGGGGGCGCCCCAAGGGGCAGTCCAACCTGCCGATTCGAACGTAAACGAAAAACGATAGAGGAAGGAGAGGAAGGAAAAGTGAGCGGAAGGCCGATTCCGTGGATGAAGTTCTCGTCGCCGAGAAATTTCTATTTCCTCGCGGGCAGGCTTATTCCGTGGTGCGCCGTCGCGGCGGCGGTGCTCGCCCTGATCGGGCTGTACCTCGGCTTTTTCGTCGCGCCCACCGATTACCGCCAGGGCGACAGCTATCGCATCATGTTCATCCACGTGCCGGCGGCGTGGATGTCCATGTTCATCTACCTCGTGATGGCGGGCTATTCCGTCGCAAACCTCGTGTGGAACATCAAGCTCTCCGACGTCATGGCCGGCGCGCTCGCGCCCACCGGCGCGCTGTTCACCTTCATCGCGCTGTGGACCGGCGCGCTGTGGGGCAAGCCCACCTGGGGCACGTGGTGGGTGTGGGACATGCGCCTGACTACGGAACTCATCCTGCTGTTCCTGTATCTGGGCTACATCGCGCTGCGCTCCGCCATCGACGATCCGCGCCGCGCCGCGCGGGCGAGCGCGCTGCTGGCGCTGGTGGGCTCGGTCAACGTGCCCATCATCTATTTCTCCGTGAAGTGGTGGAACACGCTGCACCAAGGGGCATCCGTCAGCATCACCAAGGCCCCCACCATGGCGGCGACCATGTTCGCAGCGATGATCGTGATGGCCTTCGCCTGCTGGATGTACACCATCGCGGTGGTGCTGGCGCGGGCGCGCGCCGAGATCCTGGAGCGGGAGAAACACATGGGTTGGGTGGCGGAAGTGGTGAACGGCGCATGAATATGTCCGAGTTTTTCGCAATGGGCGGCTACGGCCTGTACGTATGGGGCTCTTATGGGGTGACGGCGCTCGTGCTGGCCATCGAGGTGATCATGCTGCTGCAGAGAAAGAAGTCGGTGCAGCGCCGGCTGGCGCGGCTGACGGCGGAACGGGTGCAGGCATGAAGCCACGCCAAAAGAAGCTGCTGGGCGTCGTCGTCGGACTGCTCGCCCTGGGTGGCGCTACCGCGCTGGTGCTGAATGCCTTCAACGAAAATCTCGTGTTCTATTACACGCCGAGCCAGGTGGCGGCGCAGGAGGCGCCGTTGAGCCGTACCTTCCGCATGGGCGGCCTGGTGGAGGTGGGCAGCCTCCGGCGCGAGGCCGACGGGCTTACGGTGCGCTTCATCGTGACCGACACCGCGGAGCGGATTCCCGTCGTCTACCAGGGCGCGCTGCCGGATCTGTTCGACGAAGGGCAGGGCGTGGTGGCCCAGGGCCGGTTGCTGCCGGATGGCGTGTTCCAGGCCGAACAGGTGCTGGCCAAGCACGATGAGAACTACATGCCGCCGGAGGCGGCCGAGGCGCTGGAGAAGGCCCACCAGGCGCGACAGGGAGGGGCGGCACAGTGATTCCGGAGCTTGGACAATTCGCGCTGATCCTCGCTCTGTGCATTGCGCTGGTGCAGGGCGCGGTCCCGTTGATCGGCACCTGGCGCGGCGACCGCGCCTGGATGGGACTCGCCCGGCGGGCCGCGTCCGGCCAGTTCGTCTTTCTTCTGATCGCCTTCGGCTGCCTGACCTACGCCTTCATCGCCAATGATTTCTCCGTCCGTTACGTGGCGGGCCATTCCAACTCGGCGCTGCCGCTGCCCTACCGCATCTCCGCTGTATGGGGCGGGCATGAAGGTTCGCTGCTGCTGTGGGTGGCATTGCTAGGGGCCTGGACGGTGGCGGTGAGCCGGTTCAGCCGCAACTTGCCGCTGCCTATGGTGGCGCGGGTGCTGGGCGTGATGGGGCTGGTCTCGGTCGGGTTTTTGAGTTTTCTGCTGTTCACCTCCAATCCTTTCGAGCGCCTGCTGCCCGCCGCCCTCGATGGCCGCGACCTCAACCCCATGCTGCAGGACCCGGGCCTCATCTTCCACCCGCCCATGCTCTACATGGGCTACGTGGGCTTTTCTGTGGCCTTCGCCTTCGCTATCGCCGCCCTGCTCGGCGGACGGCTGGATGCCGCCTGGGCGCGCTGGTCTCGCCCGTGGACCACGGCGGCCTGGATCTTCCTTACCCTCGGCATCGCGCTGGGCAGCGCCTGGGCCTATTATGAGTTAGGCTGGGGCGGCTGGTGGTTCTGGGACCCGGTGGAAAACGCCTCCTTCATGCCCTGGCTGGTGGGCACGGCGCTGATGCATTCCCTCGCCGTGACGGAAAAGCGCGGCAGCTTCAAGAACTGGACCGTGCTGCTGGCGATCCTGGCGTTTTCCCTGAGCCTGCTGGGCACCTTCCTGGTGCGCTCCGGTGTGCTCACCTCGGTGCATGCCTTCGCTTCCGATCCGCGCCGCGGTGTCTACATCCTCGCCTTCCTGATCCTGGTGGTGGGCCTGTCGCTGCTGCTCTATGCATGGCGCGCGCCGCGCTTCGGCCTGGGCGGGAGCTTCGGCTTCGTGTCGCGCGAGTCGCTGCTGCTGGTGAACAACGTGCTGCTCACCGTGGCTGCCGGCGCAGTGCTGCTCGGCACGCTGTATCCGTTGATCCTCGATGCCCTCGGGCTCGGCAAGATCTCGGTGGGGCCGCCCTATTTCGAGGCGGTATTCGTGCCGCTCATGGCGCCGTTGGTGTTCCTCATCGCGCTCGGTCCCTGGGCGCGCTGGAAACAGGCGAGCCTTGCGGAACTGGCGCGGCGTTCGTGGTGGGTCCTCCTCGTCAGCGGCGCGGCGGGCGTGCTGGTGCCGTGGGCGATGGGACGCTGGTCGGCGCTGGCGGGATTGGGCGTGCTGCTGGCGGTCTGGGTGTTTGTGGCGGTGGTGCGCGACATCGTCGACCGGCTGCGGCGGCCCGGTGCGCGCGGACGCCTGGCCGAACTGCCCCGCGCCTATCTGGGGATGCACCTGGCGCATATCGGCGTGGCGGTGTTCATCATCGGCGTGACGCTGGTGAAGGGCTACGAGGTGGAGCGCGACGTGCGCATGGTGCCTGGCGAAACGGTGGAGGTGGCGGGTTACCGGTTCCGCTTCGAAAGCTTAGCGGCAGTCTCAGGTCCCAATTACGAAGCCGTGCGCGCGCGGTTCTACGTCAGCGACAGGGAGCGTTCGGTGGGAATGCTGTTTCCGGAAAAGCGCATGTACACGACCCAGCGCATGCCCATGACCGAGGCGGGCATCGAGCGTGGCGTGACGCGCGATCTGTACGTGGCGCTCAGCGAACAGGTGGAGCGGGACGCCTGGCTCGTGCGCATTCATTACAAGCCGTTCGTGAACTGGATCTGGGGCGGTTGCCTGTTGATGGCCTTGGGCGGCGCGCTGGCGGCGAGCGACCGGCGTTACCGGCTCGCGGCCCGGCGCACGGCGGTGGAGGCGCGTAGCGGCACCGCCGGCTTGGTGGGGGAAGGGGCATGATGCGGTATCTGCTGCCTCTGGGCATATTCGCGGTGCTGGCCGCATTCCTGTGGGTAGGGCTCGGGCTCAATCCGCGCGAGGTGCCGTCGCCGTTCATCGGCAAGCCCGCGCCCGCCTTCGAACTGGCACAATTGCACGACGCGGGCGCGAAGTTTTCGCCCCAGCAGATGCGCGGCAAGGTGTGGCTGCTGAACGTGTGGGCCTCCTGGTGCGCCGCCTGCCGCGACGAACACCCGCTGCTGGTGGATCTCGCGCGCCGCAACGTGGTGCCCATCGTCGGCCTCAATTACAAGGACCAGCGCGAGGACGGAATCCGCTGGCTCCGCCGCTTCGGCGACCCTTACATGCTGAGCGTGTTCGACCCGGAGGGCGGGGTGGGCATCGACTACGGCGTGTATGGCGTTCCCGAGACCTTTCTCATCGATCGGGATGGCGTGATCCGCTACAAGCGCATCGGGCCGATCACGCCGAAGGTGCTGGACGAAGAGTTGCTGCCCCGGATCAAGGAGTTGCAGGGATGAGGCGCCGTTTTGCCATCGCACTGCTGCTGTTCTGCGCTTCCGCTCTCGCGTCGGCGAACCCGGAGCAGGAGGCGCGCGTCAAGGCGCTGTCCGAAAGCCTGCGCTGCCTTGTGTGCCAGAACCAGAGCATCGCCGAATCCAACGCGGACTTGGCGCAGGACCTGCGTGGCCAGGTCGAGCGTATGGTGCAATCCGGCGCGACCGATGACGAGATCATCGGCTACATGGTGGAGCGCTACGGCGACTTCGTCCTGTACAAGCCGCCGGTGAAGCCCAGCACCTATCTCCTTTGGGCCGGGCCGTTCCTCCTGCTGCTGGCGGGCATGGCCGTGTTCGTGCGTGTGCTGGCGCGGCGCAACCGTGCGGCGGCGGACGCCCCCCTTTCCGACGAAGAGCGGCACCGTCTGGAGGCGCTGTTGCAGGAAGATGCGGAGGGCGAGCGCCGATGATCCTGTTCTGGACCTTTGCCGCCCTGCTGATCGGTGTGGCTCTCCTGTTCCTGCTGCCGCCGCTCCTGCGCGGCCGGGGTGAACGGCAGGGCTTGACGCAGCAGGCGCTCAACGTTGCCATCTACCGCAACCAACTGGCGGAGCTGGAGGCGGACCTGCGCAACGGCAACCTCGACGCTACGCAGTTCGAGCAAGCGCGCCACGACCTGCAGCGCACCCTGCTGGAAAGTGTCGGCGACAACGCGGCGGCAGCGCCCGCGGCGGGGGCCGACACTGCCTCGGGCAAAGGCGCGGCGCTGGTGGTCGGAATCGCGTTGCCCGTGGCGGCGGTCGGCCTGTATCTCGCACTGGGCGGCGGTGCCGCTGCCCTCGATCCCGGACGGATGGGCGCGGGCCAAGACCACTTCGGCTCGGTTGAGGACATGGTCGCCTCCCTGCAACAGCGGCTGGAGGCAAACCCCGAAAATCCCGCCGGCTGGAGTATGCTGGCGCGTTCCCATTCCGTACTGGGCAATCATCCGCAGGCCGCGGCGGCCTACGAAAAGGCCCTTGAATTCGGAGCAGGGGAGGATCCCGACGTGCTGGCGGGCTATGCCGACGTGCTCGCCGCACTGCAGGAACGCCGACTGCAGGGCCGGCCCATGGAGCTGCTGCAGCGCGCGTTGCAGATCGATCCGAACCACGTGAAATCCCTCTGGCTGGTGGGCACCGCCGCTTATCAAGCGAACGACCTGTCGGCCGCCCGCGAGTACTGGACCCGGTTGGCGGCGCTGTTGCCGCCGGGCTCCGAGGACGCGCAGATCATCCAGGCCAACCTGACGGAACTCGACCAGTTGGTTGCGGGAGCATCCTCGACCGCTGTGCAGGCCGCTATCCAGGGCGTCGTGGAGCTGGCCCCCGCGCTCGCGGCGCAGGTTGAGCCTACCGATATCGTGTTCGTGTCGGCGCGCGCCGCGGACGATACCAGGATGCCGCTGATGGTCCTGAAGCGGCAGGCGCAGGAGCTGCCGTTTTCCTTCACGCTGGACGAGACGACGGCGATGATCCCTGGGCCGAAACTCTCCGATTTCACGGAGGTGGAAGTAACGGCCCGCATCTCGAAGAGCGGCGACGCCATGACCCAGCCCGGCGACCTGCGGTCCAAACCCGCGCGGATCAGAACGGACGCCCCGGACCAGGTGCGGCTGCTGATCGACGAGGTGGTACAGTAGGAGCGGGCGGTGCCCGGCCCTACGAAAATTCAACGCAAAGACGCGAAGGGCGCTGAGAGCGCAAAGACAAAGAAGGGTTTTGTTCTGCGCGGATCGACCCCCCTGTGCTTACGGAAGCCTGTCCAAGTTTCCGTAATTTCCCTAACACTTTCTTTGCGCCTTTGCGTTGAATTACCGTTTTTCTTAACGCTGGCAGTGCCCGCAATAATAGGTTGACCGCTGTCCCTGCTGGATCTGCAGGATCGGCCTGCCGCAGGCGGGGCAGGGTTCGCCGGTGCGGCCGTAGACGCGCAGGTACAGGCTGAAGTAACCCGGCTGGCCGTCGCTGGCGAGGAAATCGCGCAGGGTCGTGCCGCCCTGGGCGATGGCCTCCTGCAGCACCTGCTTGATGGCTTGCGCCAGCCGTTCATACCGTTCCCGCCCGATCCGCCCCGCCGCCCGCGCGGGGTGGATGCCTGCCAGGAACAGCGCCTCGTTCGCGTAGATGTTGCCGACGCCCACCACCACGCGGTTGTCCATCAGGAATTGTTTCACGGGCGCGGTGCGGCCGCGGGAGCGCTCGAAGAGACAGGCGCCGTCGAAACCGTCTTCCAAGGGCTCGGGGCCGAGGTCGGCCAGCAGCGGGTGGCGCAGCGGATCGTCCCGCGTCCACAGCACGGCGCCGAAGCGGCGCGGGTCGTGCAGGCGCAGGCACTTGCCGTTGCCGAGCACGATGTCCACGTGGTCGTGTTTCCCGGGCGGGCTGTCGCAGGGCAGGATGCGCAGGTTGCCGGACATGCCCAGATGCAGGATCAGCGTGCCCGCGTCGGCGCGCAGCAGCAGATACTTGGCGCGGCGTTCGACCTTGTGGATGGTCTGGCCGGACAGTTCGCGCTGCAATTGCGGCGGGACCGGCCAGCGCATGCGCCCGTCGCGCACAACGATGCCGGTTACCTGCTGTCCCGCCACGTGGGGCTCGATGCCGCGGCGGGTGGTTTCAACTTCGGGGAGTTCGGGCATGGCGAAAGTAGAGGAGCTATTTAACGCATTTAACGCAAAGGCGCAAAGATTTCTTTTGTTGAATGTCGGGTTGGTGTAGCACTGCCCGCCAGAACAGTGACGCATTGCGGTATGCCCGGACAACCGCCCCGATTTTCAAAATCCAATATCCCTTTGCGCCTTCGCGCCTTTGCGTTGAGCTGTTGTTGAGTTGTTACTGTCGGCGCGTCAATCCAGGTTCGGCGGCACGGTTTCCTCGTCGTTTTCCTGTTCCGGTTCGATGGCCGGTTCCCTGAACTCCAGCAGGCCGCGGGCGGACTCTTCCGCCAGGTGATACTGCACACCGGCATCCGGACGTGCGAGGACGAGTTCCGGTTCCTGGGCGAGGATGTCGAATTGCAGCGGCTGCTCCTCCCCTTCGAGACGCACGACGATCCGGCCCTTGGCTTCGCTCTGTTCGTAAGGCTGGATCCAGACCGCCTGCGCCTGACGCCAATTGTCCACCACCATGTTGGCGGCGTCGGCGGACAGGCCGGGCCGCTCGGGCGTGAGGACCCATTTGTCCTCGGCCCGCGCCAGGCGCCAGTCGGGCGTTGTGATCTCCGTGATGCGGCTGTCCGCCGGGAGCAGGTGCTGGTTGACGAGGTCCGTGGGCCCGGCGGTCATGATGTGGAAGTACCGGTCGGTGATGAGATGCACGATGTCGCCGGTGCGGACGTAG
>Ga0265294_10004506_pt1 | contig 17384 bp, 8 predicted proteins | sample MunlanPumphouse3_FD_192504 | JGI IMG/M metagenome (GOLD analysis project Ga0265294, IMG submission 192504) | Groundwater microbial communities from a municipal landfill in Southern Ontario, Canada - Pumphouse #3 | ecosystem: Environmental > Aquatic > Deep subsurface > Groundwater | place...
CTTCCGAGGGCGCAAAGAAGATGGTAGGCCTCCGGTTAGTTACCTGGACACCGACCAGGACGGTGTTCGTGAGTGCCTATATTTCAGGAACTTTGAAGACTCCATCTTTGTGTTTGTGATTCATCCCGATATGAGTCGCCCCAATAATCCACGAAGGCTGTTTATTGACACCATTGCAGCGGGAATAGATTCAGACAATCAACAGTGTTATGTCTTTGGCGTTTTACCCCCCACGGAGGGCAAGGGAGCCCAGCTTCTAGTAGCTATTAACGGAGCCTTTCATCCAAAACCAAGAGCTTTCTATGCTATCGACCTGATAACGGAAGAGGTGAAGAGGTCTCCACCCTGCCATGCTGCCCTTCACAACCCGATCCTGGTAAAGGATCCTAAGTCGGCAGAATATTACCTCACTGCCACCACGGCAGCCTATAACAATAGTGATTCAGCTGCCGTTTATCCCGACCAGATTCTCTGGTTTTACGTGTTGAATCAGGATCTCGAATTTGTGTTCGAACCCATTGCGGTTGGGGCATACTCAAGCTCCTGCCAGGTTAGCCCGATTACCATAGGCGATGAATTGTTCTGGTCGATTGTTTCTATCCATCAGGGGCCTAAGCCGGGACGGTCGATTACAGCGCTCTACAGCACCTCCGGGGAGCTCATCAGAATGAATCTCCTGCAGTTCGAAAAGGCGAACGAGTTTTTGAATTTCCCCCAGTGGGACTCAATTCGTAAGCACTTGAACATCATGATCAATGGGGTGGTTCACCGCTACGATATCGACTTAAATTTGCTCAGTAGCAAAAAAGTGATTCCTGATTTTCAAGCAGGGACAGAGGTTTTCGCAGATATTGACGGGGATGGTCGTCAGGAAACGTTCCTGATTGGAGGATCCCGAGATTTTATCTGGATGTTTGATCAGCACCTTGAGCATCCCTGTAAATTGCCGATTAATCTGACTGATCTATATTACTGGGTCAGTCCATACCTGAGTCACGAACATCGGAACCAATTTCATATTTGCACCTCCACAATGGAATACCTATTGGAGCGTCGGATTAATCACTTTCGCTACCTGATTCCGCTGATCTGGCTATTGGCCTGGGGGTTGGCCTTTATTGCGCTTGAGTTGCTGATTCGATACCGGGGAAAGCTAGCTGGTGAGAAAAAGCAGATGGAAGAGGATCTACTTAAGCTTCAATACATTGGAATACAAAGGCAATTTGAGCCACACTTCACTTTTAATGTATTGAATAACATCAGAAGCCTTTACGAAGCTGATGCTCCGGAAGATGCGGAGCTATTACTATCGAAATACACCCGATTACTTCGGACCTCTCTGGTTAATCGTCAGCGGATTTTGATCCCGATCGGGGAAGAGATGGATTTTTTATCTGATTATCTGTTAATTGAGAAGAAGAGAAAGCCCGGCATTTTCGATTATCGGATTGATTGTCCTGATAACCTGGTTCACTGTGTGATGCCTAGAACTCTGGTGTTCACCTTGGCTGAGAATGCCGTCAAGCATGCATTTGCGGGGCTGGACTATCCCGGGATGCTCACGATCCGGGTAGTTCAGGTCGGGGGTGTTTCGGCTCCTTGCAAAGGATGCAGATCGACCATGTCGGACGAATGGGTTGAGATTGAGGTATCGGACAATGGTGTTGGCATGGGGTGTTCAGGATCTTCCGGGGAGCAGTCGAGTAAGACTGGATTAAAGCTGGCAGAGGAGATGATTGAGCTGGTAAGAAAAAAATATCACCTACGAATCGACTTTTCGATCACCTCTGCGGCTAACCAGGGGACGACAGGCAGAATCAGGCTATTTGAATGCACACAAGCAACTAATCCAATTTATGACGATCAAAGGAACGGATGACACACGCAAAACTGTATGCTATCTCATTGATGATGAGATATTAGCAATCAAGCGACTAACCTCTATTCTCACGTTATTAGAGCCTGACTGGATCATTCGGGGGTTTACCACGGTCAAGGGTGTACGGACAGAGCTATCCCTGACGCCCCCTGACGTGTTATTTCTTGATGTGGAGATGCCTGAGATGAGTGGATTTGAATTATTGGAGATCATTCATTCCAAAGGATTTCGTCCGGCGGTTGTTTTTGTCACCGGTTTTGAGCACTATGCCATCAAGGCCATCCGGGCGAAAGCCATAGACTATTTACTGAAGCCCATTGATATAGTAGAACTCAAAGAATCCCTATGTCGCATTAGGGCTCACCTGGAGAAGCCTGCATTAGCTGACAAGATTGAAATATTAGACAGGTTAACGGAAGCAGAGAAACGTGTTTTGATGATGTTAGCCACTGGCATGACCTCCAAGGAGATTGCTACGCGGCTTGACCTCTCACCCAACACCATCAACACCCAGCGCAACAACATTTTGGGCAAGTATCAGTGCAACTCGCTGGTAGAGTTGATCAACAAGGTGGAGCGGATGTAGGGAGAGGAGCTTGCAAGGCACCACCTGGCCGATTTTTTTCGGGGGGCAACCGAAAAGCTGAATGAATCATCCCAAATAAAATAGTATCTTCCAAATGCTATGTGGGTTTATTAACAAATCATGAAGCCATGAAAATCAAGCTATTACCAGCTATCCTGCTGCTCCTCACCACCTCCTGCGCAACACTGGACATGACCGGCCTGCAGCAGGGGAGCCGCGAACCGTTCGAAGCCCTCCGCTTAAATCCCTCATTGGAAGCAACTGAACTCAGAATCGATATCATCAGAAACCAGGAGAGCTACCAGGTTAACGATTCGGTCGAAGAAACCATCAATACCCCCTACCACCCCGTGGGATTCGACCTGGGTAACGGGATGTTCTTCGACCTCGAAGGCAACCTATCCTTCCGCCTGGAAGACCTGCTACAGCTCCGCGGAAAACCATGCTATTCCTTGAGCCAAACGTCCCGTAAAAAACAGCGCCGAGCCGACCAAATCTTCACCTTCTGCAATGGAGAACTGACCGTGAAATACCCCCCTGGCCATCGGGAACATGACGTCCTTCGAATGGAATTCCGCGGCAATAGCACTGAGATATTCTACCGTAACCACCTGAATTATGGCGTAGATTTCTATGAAGATAAGATCGTTTATCGCGGAAAAAGAAGGAAATGGGATACGATGCACAAATCTGACGATCAGCACTATTACCGGAAACGACTCTTCTGGCGCGAGGATTATCAGCTCAAAAATGACCGCCTCTACCTCGGCCGAAACCTCATCATCGGACTGGATGATCAAAACCGTAAGATTCGGGTGATGCGCCAAGGACTTTTCTCAACCCGCACCATGCTCACGATCGAGAAAAGCGGCAATCACCTGTATCTCATTGAAAAACGGAACCGTGGCAAACGAATAGAGTTTACCGAATCCGGACTGAAGGTTTATCAGAATCGATATCTGTTGTCAGGATGGCAAGCGGAGAAACGTTGAGTTTTTCCGCTATTCACTCCGCACAAACGCCTTGATGGTAGCATGTGGCTGGTCGGCATCAACTCCAATCGGGGATATCACATAGGGCCCAACAACCGCCGGGATGATGAATGTCTCGGCATAGTGCACCACGAATGGCTCAAAATACCCATCAGGCGAGGAAACGACGGCCTCCCTACCCTCTACCAGATTCAACACATTGACGGTACCATCAGTGTCATGAGCTACCGGACCAGTAAACCAGTGACGCCGGGTTTCCAGTGGCTCATCAGGATGAAGTCCAGTACGCTCCTCTCGCCATCCTTCTCCTTCAGCAAGAGGCTCAATTCGGTTAATCTGTTCCTTTTGAACAATCGGAGCAACCTTATCCCAATTGATCACCTCCACCGCATGCTCTACATTGATTGGCCTTGGCTTTCCATCTAGCCCCATCCGTCCCCAATCCCACATCTTGAATGTGAAAATATAGGGTGTTGAACTGATTTCCAATACCATAGAATTACGTCCAGAACAATGAACCGTGCCCGAAGGGATGAGAAAGTGATCATGCTTGCGCGCCGGCCATCGATTAACATAAGCCTCCACCTCAAAAGCTTCATCACCATTGGCCGAACGCCTTAAGTCCGCTATCATCTGCTCCTTCCGGATTCCCTCACGCAAACCTAAAAACACACTCGCACCCTCGCGAGCATCAAGCAGATAATAACTCTCGTCCTGAGTGTATGTCATGCCGAACTTCTCCCGGATATACTCCTTTGAAGGATGAACCTGAAAACTCAGATTGCCGCCACCCATCGTATCAAGCAAATCAAAACGAATGGGGAACTCAGCACCAAACCGTCTAACTATCTCATTTCCAAGAAGATTCATCGACTGAAACAGCACGAGGTTGATCGCCGGAGTCTCAAAGGTCATCCCATCGACTTCAAACATCAGACTATTCTCTTCCGGAACACAATCAAAGCACCAGGCAAAATTCTCCTGATGGCGATCCAAATCACACACCTCCTTCATCCACTGCCCTCCCCATGGCCCTGGATCAAAATAGGGCACCACACGGAAAGGCCGCCGGGAGGTTAGCTCTAATGCGGCCAGCCAATCCTCCCGAGTCATTAGTCGGGGCAATCCTGACTGATTGGTGTCCAGGAAAAAATCGATCCGGCTGATCAGCTCAGTCTTGAGCCGGTCGCATACCCTCCAATCAACAAAATAGCCTCGCTTATATTGATACGAAAAATCCAACGCTGAGTCATCCACGCCTAACCCTTGTACCAAACCCTTTCGCATCCGAAGCTGAATCTCCCAGCGGGCCATATCAGCATAGATCAGCAAATCCGGCTCCGGCCATACCAGCGAAGCACCAGAACCACACAAAACCACCACTCCCGAACGGGTGTCTTCGATCTGCTGCCTCAAACAGGCAACCTTATCACGGCAGATAAAATCCTCCATCCGAAGCGTTGTCATATATCCAAAAACCTGATCATCAGTTACATCCGGATTGGTTAAGGCTAAAATCTCCGACTCCTCCTTGAGCCAGTTCTTTTCCCCCAAGAAATCCTGATAACCCAACCCAGTCAACCCCTTTTTTAAATCATTATGGAGCACTCCGGTGTAACATTCCACTACCACCACCTTGCGGCCATGAGTTAAAGAGCTCATCTCTTGTCTGATTCTGCTCAAGCAGGATTCCCATCCCTTCCAGATGCTGCCCTGATGCAAACTCACCGCTGGGTACTTATCATAATTTGAAGACATATTTAACCTTTTGTTCCACTTCATTAATGGCTCAAAAGTAACCTCCGTTTGGGAATCACACTCCAGTAGATCACTTTTTTCTGATATCAGGATTCTTTACGCTGATCTCATGGCAATTTATGGGAAAAGTGTAAATTCACTTCTATGAAACAAACCGGGCTAAACATGAAAAGGTATCAAGCAATCGGCAAAAACGTCAAGGTTCAGTTAGCCATTCTATTTCTCTTGGGTATTATAGCTGTAGGGCTAAGTGGGCTGCGCTATTACCAACACGAGAGGGATCAGACACTGGCAAAAAAATATTCTGAGCTCAACGCTATTGCCAAGATGAAAGTTACCCAGCTGGTGCAATGGCAGAACGAGCGACTATCGGAAGCCCGCTTTTTTTCGCGTACGATACATCTCGTTCCAATCATTAAGAGAATTAAGGAAGGGGATCAAAAGAGCATGGAGGAATACCGCCAGATCATGAACCGTTTTATGGAGAACAGTCGATATGAAAACATATTTCTGGTGGATGAGCAGGGAAATCCCTTTTTTAGTGTGATTCCAGAGCTAAACCTGGTCGACTCCATAACAACCACTTTTGTTCGGAAGATGTACAGGAGTAAAGAGATACAAGTTCGAGATTTTTATTATTGCCCTCATCATCAACGTGTTCATTTTGAGATATTTGCCCCAGTCATCAACGCTCAACAGGAAGTGGTAGCCGGATTGGTTTTCTGGGTTGACCCCAGCAATTATCTCTATTCCATGATTCAGGATTGGCCAACCCTCAGTCCCACGGCTGAAACCATTCTAATCCGAGTTGATAATGACACCGTCAAGGTGCTAAACCAGATAAAAGGGTTCGACAATTCAAGACTGCAGCTGAGCATCCCACATAAAGATTTAGATACCATCGTACAAAAATCAATCAAAAGTGAACCAGGAATGGTTGTTGGAAATGACTATACGGGCAAAAAGGTTCTGGCGGATTTCCAAAAAGTTCCAGGAACTCCATGGTTTTTGGCGGCCAAAGTCGACCTCTCGGAAGTATTCCATGAGCTCAAAAAAAAAGCCATTCTGATTGGTTTAGTCACCGTTTTGTTTATCATCCTCATAGCAACCATGGTTGCTTGGATCTATTATAGCCGGCAGCGAAATTTATATCGAGAATTACTTCACAATAAATCAACCCTTTATGAATATCAGGAGGAGATGGGTGCCACTCTCTACAGCATCGGCGATGGCGTGATCTCCACCGATCGGGATGGACTGGTTAGAAACATGAATCCGGTTGCTGAACAGTTGACCGGGTGGAAGGAGCAGGAGGCTCGCGGCAGGAGTTTTGAGGAAGTTTTTCACCTGGTCAATGAAAAAACCCGCGAAATCATCCCGAACCCCGTTCTGGCAGTCATCGAAAGAGGAAACCCGGAAGGATTGCCCGAGGATAGCATACTGATTGCTAAAGACGGGCGAGAGACTCCAATCAGTGACAGCGGAGCACCAATACTTGATCCAAAGGGTAACATCCGTGGGGTAGTCATGGTGTTCAGCGACCAAACCGCAGAAAGGCTCCACCGCAAGCTAACTGATATTCGATTGAGGGTGTTTGAGTTTGCCACCTCTCATAGCCTGAAAGACACCCTTCAAAAAATCCTGGATGAGATCTGCGATATGACTGGCAGCCCAGTTGGCTTTTTCCATTTCGTACTGCCCGACCAGGATACCATCCAACTACAAACCTGGTCATCGCGAACCGAAAAAGATATTTGCTCCATCCCGGCCGAGACCAAGCATTACAGGGTGGAAGAAGCCGGGGTATGGGCTGATAGCATCCGCCTCAAGCGCTCTCTAATCCATAACGATTTCCAAAACCTACCTGGGAGAAAAGGACTGCCGGAAGGGCATGTCCGTATAATTCGGGAACTCGTGGTTCCGGTCCTGCAAGGTGACCAAGTGGTTGGAGTACTGGGTATCGGCAATCGCCAAACCGATTATACCGAGAAGGATGTAGAATCCGTCCGCTTCCTGGCCCAAATCACCTGGGAAGTAGCCGAGAGCAAAATCAACGAGGAGAAAGTCCGGGATAGTGAGGCGAAACTGAGTAGCATCTTCCGAGTCTCACCTGGCGGGATTGGAGCCATTAAAAACCGGGTTTTCATGGAAGCTAACCCAAAGCTTTGCGATATGTTGGGTTATACCAAGGGAGAACTTATAGGGAAAAACAGCCGAATCGTCTATGCTTCACAAGAAGAATATGAGAGAGTAGGGAATTCCATATACGGGCAGATGGAAGATAAGGGCAGTGGGATTATTGAAACCGAATGGATGAAAAAAAATGGAGAAATTCTCCCTGTTTATTTGGCCTCAACAATAATTGACCAAAAGGATCCCAATCGGGAATCAATCTTTACCGTACTGGATTTAGGTGAGTTGAACAAAACCAAAGAAGAACTTAAACTTACTGAAGAGATCACTCGCCTGATCCTGAATAATAGTATGGACGCCATCCTACAAACCAAACCAGATGGTTCAATTTTAAACGTCAACCGGGCTGCCTGTAGCATGTTTCAATTGACCGAAGAGGAGATACTACGAGGCGGCAGGGCAATCATCATTGCACCAGATGATCCCAGATTACCTGAACTACTTGAAATAAGAGCCCGAACAGGCCAGGTCAAGGGGGAGCTCACCATGCTTCGCAAGGGCAAGATCCCCTTCGAAGCCGAAATCACCTCCGCGCTCTTTTCCAATAGCCAAGGAGAAGTCTTCTCCAGCATGATAATTCGGGACATTACCTGGCGAAAGCATGACCTGGAAGTGCAGGAGGTGCTTTATGAAATTGCCAAAACATCCTCCAATGTTGACACGATTTACGAGCTTCTGAACTTTTTGGAAATGGAGCTACAACGGGTTCTGCCAGTCAACAACGTTATCCTTGCCCTGAAAGATCCTGACAAACCAATCCTTAAAAAAGTAAGCCAGGGCGAAGAGTTCTCCTGGCCAATAAAAAGTACGATACCCGGCCAGATCTTCCTACTGGGCGACTCTTTGATCCTGGATCAGGCCGCCTACGACAAGATGACCAATGAAAAACATCTAGACCCCATCCCCTGTCAAATGAAAAGCTGGCTAGGCGTACCCATTCGCGATGCCAGAAAAATCATCGGAGTTTTGATGATGGTTAACCGGGAGACAGATCATGCTTTCAACGAGGAAAGTGCGCTGTTGCTTAAAATGGTGGCTCATCAATTGGCCACATTTATTCAACGCAACCAAATGATTCAGGATCTTGTCAGATCCAAAGAAAAAGCGGAAGAGAGCGATCGGCTGAAATCAGCCTTCCTGGCCAACATCAGTCATGAAATCCGGACCCCGATGAATGGACTGTTGGGATTCCTCCAACTCCTGGCTGAACCCGGCCTCGGCGATGACCAGAGGGAGAATTATGTTGACATCGTCAATAAAAGCGGACAACGACTCATGGCCACGATTAATGACATTGTTGAAGTTTCGAAAATTGAAGTCGGCCAGATCGATATTAAACTCTCCGAGGTGAACCTAAAAGAGATGATGGATTATCACCTGGCATTCTTCCGGATCAAGGCCGATGAGAAAACCCTGAGTTTAAACCTGGCGGATCATTTATCCGGCTCCAAAGCCCTAGTAAGCACCGATAAACACAAGATTTACAGCATCTTAACCAACCTCCTCAACAATGCCATCAAGTTCACAAGAACAGGAGGTATTACGTTTGGTAACCGTTTGGAAGGTGATTCTTTGATCTTCTACGTGCATGATACAGGAGTAGGCATTCCGGCCGATCAAATCAAGACGATTTTTGACCGATTTGTCCAGGTGGAAAACCATTTAAGCCGGTTTCATGATGGATCAGGGCTGGGGCTTTCAATCGTTAAATCCTACCTTGAGGTGATGGGAGGCAGGATCTGGGTCGAATCAGAAGAAGGGAAAGGGAGTCAGTTCTACTTTTCAGTACCCTATTGCCCAGTCAAAGATCAGGTTCAGATGCACGAAACCACCTCTGCTGAACATGAAGCGGGGAGCATCCTTCCGATGACCATCTTAATTGCAGAAGATGATGATATTAGTGCCCATTATCTCGACTCTCTGCTCAAAGATCAGCCATTTACCATTCTACATACAACTAACGGAGAAGACACGGTTTGGGTAGTTCGGGAAAATCCAGATATTTCGCTTGTTTTAATGGATTTGAAGATGCCCGTAATGAATGGGTTTAAAGCAACTCAGGAGATCAGAAAGTTTAACAGGCAGATCCCAATCATTGCCCAGACAGCCTATGCCATGACGGAGGACCGGGACCAGGCGATCGGTGCAGGATGTAACGACTTTATTTCCAAGCCGATAGATCGAAATCGGTTTTTTGAGTTAATCAGGAAATATGGGAAAACCAGTCGGCGTTGATCATCCCGATGGTCGTTTTTGACCATCGGGATGCTTCAACAACCGAAGTAACTACTTCCACTCTGGCAGGCGGCCCGGTGTCAGGGGAGCACCCATCTCACCGAGTTGGCGATCCATCTGGGAGAACTCCTCCATCAACTGTTTGGTCTTTTCGTAGAGTGGTTTAAACTCTTCAGCAGCAATCTCATACTGCTTTTTGGCCGTACCCGGCACATCAGAGAAATTTCCATAGATGCCGTACATCGCCATGCCGGCTCTTCGCCGCAGGGCAACATCTCCATCCAGATCCAAGGTTCCGCGATCACGGTCGCCATTCATCACCAGCTGCAACTCTTCCAACTTCTTCTCCAATGCCGTCACCCTTGTCAGCAAATCAACCGATTCCTGGCCTCTCAGCACTTTAGCAGCAGCCTTCCAGGGGGCAATTTTGGCGTTCATATCGTTGAGAGCACTGGCCACAGCACTAATGGCTCCATTGAGTTCAACGGCCTTTTTCCGGAAAGCGATCAGCTCGGATCGATCCTTCGCCGGAAGTGTCTGGTTATTAAGAGATTTAACCTCGAACGAAACTGGACCAACCAGCTCAGTGACTACTCCTTTAACATTTTGCGCCATGCTGATATGGTAAGTACCTGGAAGCACCTCAATACCAGAGGAGTACAACCCTGTGGTTTCGTCAGCCTGTCGTGCCGAGACTGAGTAAGTTGAGGGGTACTGCATATCCCAGTTGATTTTCCCCATACCCTGATTCAGTCTGGAGCGCAGCTCGCGAACAAAGTTGCCCTGATCATCGGTGATCGTAAAAATCAGATAGGAAGCAGGTTCCGCCTGTTCAGCCTTCCACTGCTCAAGGGTTGGGTATCCGAAAACCTCACCCTTCTTGAACATTTCCCGTTCCTGGCGCTCTCTGTCGGCACGCAGGGAGGTCACACCATCCTTAAGCCAATAGCGAATCACCACGCCATATTCGGGATTCGGAGCCGTGAAATAATCTTCACCCTGAAATCCACGCTCGCGGGATCCCAACCCACCGAGGGGGCTCCAACGGTTAAAGATCAATCCGGGTTTGATGGCAAACAGATGTGCAGGCTGGTTGGGCAATTCGGGGGTTATCTCCCTGAGTGCCGAATAGTTATCCAACACATAGAAACCCCGGCCAAAGGTAGCTGCAACTAAATCATTCTCACGCTCCTGAATAGCCAGATCGCGTACGTTTATCGTGGGCATTCCGGCTTTCAATCGCTTCCATTTTTGTCCGCCATCCAGGGTGACAAACACACCCCATTCGGTTCCGGCAAAAAGAATCTCAGGCTTGACATGATCCTGCTCGAGCGCATAGACCGAGCCATCTGGCAGATCACCAGTGATGCTGGTCCAGGTACGACCTTTGTCATGACTACGATAGACATAAGGCTTAAAATCCCCGCTCTTATGATTATTAAAGGCAGCATACACAACATTAGCATCGTGTTTATCCGCAATGATATCATACACATAAGTATTTTCAGGCACCCCTTCGAAGCGATTAACCTGGCGCCAGGTTTTCCCATCATCTTCGGTGATGCTGATCTGTCCGTCATCAGTGCCGGCATAAATCAGGCCTTTCTGTAAACGGGATTCATCGAGTGACACGATCGCCCCGTATCGCGAGGTTGAACCATTTTTCGCTACAGCATCCATCGGCCAAACTTTTCCCATAACAGGCAGGCGGTTACGATCAATGTTTTGGTCCAGATCACCACTAATCACTTGCCAGGAATCGCCCCGGTCTGTTGATTTAAACAGCTTATTAGCAGCAAAATAGAGAGTTTTATGATCGTGCGGACTCACCATCACGGGTGAATCCCAGTTCCAGTTGTACTCTTTCTCATCTTTCAGCTCTTTGGGCTGGATGGAGCGTGACTCGCCGCTACGCTTATCGAAGCGGACCAGGTTTCCGTGCTGCGATTGAGCATAGACAATGTTTGGATCAACGGGATCAGCTACGGATTCAAAACCATCGCCACTGACGGTGATCTTCCAGTCGTCGGAGACGATTCCGTGGTTACTCAGCGTCTGTGAAGGCCCGTACATGCTGTAATTATCCTGGGTTCCACCCATAATGTTGTAAAAGGGCAGATCGTTATCCACACTCACCTTGTAAAACTGAGTTACCGGCAGATTGGTGAAAAGTCTCCAGGTTTTGCCCCGATCGAAGGTTTCATACAAGCCACCATCAGTACCCTCCATGTGGTGCATGGTATTGGTAGGATCGATCCAAAGACAATGATTATCAATATGTTTACTAGCTTCGCCACGATTACTGAATGTCTTACCTCCATCAAAAGTAACCTGGGTATAGGTATCCATCAGGTAAACGCAGTCTTCGTTAACCGGATCTGCGATCAGCTCCTGGTAATAGTTACCGCTGGAGACGGTGTTACTCATCTTCTCCCAGGAGGCTCCGCGGTTCATGCTCCGGTAGAATCCGCCGCCCTGGGCTTCTACCACGGCGTAGATCTTCTCCGGATTGGCAGGGGAAATGACCATCCCGATCCTTCCCTTATCACCACCAGGCAGCCCCCGGTTAATTTTAGTCCAGGTTTTCCCTGCATCCACCGACTTGTAGATGCCGGATTCCGGGCCACCGCCAAGGTAAGTCCACTGTTTTCTCTGGCGCTGATGGGCAGGAGCATAGATCACATCAGGATTGCGGGGATCGAGATGGACTTCATTGATCCCGGTATGCTCACTGACAAACAGAATCTGCTCCCAGGTGGCACCACCGTCCGTGGTCTTGTAAAGGCCCCGGTCTCCTCCGGAGCTCCAGAGCGGCCCATAGGCAGCCACATAAACCACATCAGGGTTGCGGGGATCCACTTTGATCATCCCGATATGCTCTGATTTCTTTAGACCCACATTCTTCCAGGAGGCACCACCGTCGATCGACTTGTACACTCCATCGCCATAAGCTACGCTGCGCTGGTTGTTATTTTCGCCGGTGCCAACCCATACCACGCTCGGATTGGTCGGATCGATCGTGACACAACCGATTGAATAGGAACCTTCATTATCGAAGATCGGCTCAAAATTCAACCCGGCATTGGTCGTTTTCCACACATTTCCGGAAGCAGGTGCCACATAAAACTCACTGTGATTCTGTGGATTAACGGCAATGTCTGATATCCTTCCGGATGTCAAGGCCGGACCGATGCTGCGCCATCTGAATCCGTTCATCGAGATCCCAGACAAGGGATCCTGTGATTCTGTCCCTCCGCGATTCTCCCGCCGCTGGGCTGGAAGTGTGGGGGAAGCCAGAATGGCCGCCATCAAAAGAGCGAATAATTTAATACTTAATTGTTTCATAATGATACATTTAGAATGGTTACTGCAAAAAGTTGGCTAATCTTATCAGGTATCCTTTCGGCGGATATCGTATGCCATGATCATATCTCCACGCCTGACGTATAAGACGCCATCATGGATAAAGAGGTGAGCCCAGTGATAACCGCGGCTTTGGGCCATTTGGAAGCTGCTGACCAGGTCGAACTTCTCGGGATCAGGCTTAACCAATCCGATATAACCTTTGCGATCCTCGTAGATATACATCATGCTATCGGCGTAGATGATATTTCCCTTATTAATCCAATCGTGCAGGTAGGTGACCTCGCCATGTTTCCAGCTGAGGCAGACCCATTTACCCTTGGTATTATGATAGAAATTGGATCCGTAGATATGATCACCGATTAGCAGAAGCCCACCGTGATGATTATCAAGGGTTTCGTTAAGCCATTTCTCGTGGACAGTGGTTCCTGTCGAATCCATCTGGAGCATGATAGCCGGATAATCATATCCTTTGGAGATAAAAATTTCGAGGCCTTTATAGATCGGATTATTGGTCATACACTCTCCGTTGCCCGGCTCATCGCGGTCGCGCTCCACGGTATGATGGAGATAGCTCCAGATAGTTCGACCGGTTTCGGGGTCGAGGGCTATCAGGTGTTTGGCGGTACTACCCAAGATAAAACGTAGGTTGTTATATTCATATAGGACAGCGGAGGCATAACCCCGGGCTGAGCCGAAGCTTTCGCTCTGCCAGGCCAGTTGTCCGGTCATTTTATCGAAAGCCACCACCGATGCTTTCTTGCCACCGGGCATCACAATCACCTTATCATCAACCACTAACGGAGTTTCAGAAACCCCATACAGATGCCATTCGGTTTCAAATTGGTGATCCACGTTAACCGTCCAGATGATTGATCCATCCGTCGTGTTGAGACAGCTCAACACGCCTGAGCCACTGATGGCATAAGCGCGGTGGTCATCCACCGTAACTGATCCGCGGGCATCCGGGAGAGTTTTTGGCCAGGAGCGACCAAAAGGAGTTTGCCATTTGATCGTTCCATCCAGGGTGATTGCCGTCATGCAGTCCATGGTGTCGATCCGACCCGTCACGTAGATTGTTTCATTGGCGACGATAGCAGAGGAGTATCCTCCTCCGATCCCGCTGACGGTCATGATTAGTTCCGGTCCCTCGACGGGCCACTCCCGCAGGAGGTTAGTCTCGTTGAAATGCCCGTCGCCCTTCGGGCCTCTCCACTGGAAAGTCTGGGCAACAAGGGGCATCACTAAACAAAAAACAAACAGGGTTGTCAGAATTCTCTTCATCGTTTTTTGAATTTGTTTGGCACACCCCAAATATGCGAAAAGGGCGATGGATTTCAGCTGCCTGACAAGCTTTTAGTTTTATAAGAAGTTAAAATAAAGATGGCCATGAGCACAGCTGCCAGCAGGGCCATTCCGGCACCGAAATAAAACGGAACATTTGAGTTCACCCGATCATAGAGAAAGCCGGCTATCAGGCTGGCAGGCAGAAGAGTAATGCCAAGAATGGCAGTATAGATTCCCATACCGGTTCCCTTGAGGTTTTTACCGGTAATATCGGCGATAAATGCTTTCTGTATTCCATCGGTGGCAGCCGAATAGAGTCCATAAAGTGCGAACAAAGCAATAATGGGTGCAATCCCGGTCGCCGTTCCAAATCCAAAATAGACCAGAGCATAAATCAGAAAACCTGTCAGGATAATCTTCTCCTTGCCAATTCGGTCGGACAGGATACCCACTGGAATGGCGGCCAGTACAGAGACCAGGTTGGTCACCAGGAAGACCAGGGGGATGAATGCCACCTTCACCCCGATCTCATTAGCCTTCACCAGCAGTAAGGCGTCGGTGGAGTTTCCCAGGGTAAAAACGAATACAATCAGCAGGAAGAAATAGTATCTCGGGGAAAAATCTTTCACACGGAAACGCTTGAGCCTGGCCTCTTTGTGCTTTCGGGCTTCGCGGATACCAAAAGTGATAACCAAGATAGCCAGGATGGCCGGAATCCCGGCCAGCAGAAACAGTAAACGGTAGCGACCCGGGGCCAGCATCAGAAGCCCGAATGCCAACAGTGGCCCCACGATGGCGCCGCTATTATCCATCGCTTTCTGGAAGCCAAAACTCTTACCCGTCTCGCTATTCACAACCGATGCGGCAATCAGGCTATCCCTCGGGGCAGTTCGGATTCCCTTCCCAAATCGTTCGGCAAACCGCAGGAAAAGGACCTGTATTGGTGAGGCAACGAAAGCATAAAACGGGATGATCAAGGCGGAAAGCCCATACCCGATCAGCAGGAAAGGCTTGTTGCGTCCGATTTTATCGCTCCAGAACCCCGACAAGGCCTTGATGAGGGAGGCTGTGCTCTCGGCTATTCCTTCAATTAGAGCCAGGCTGGTCTTTGAGGCTCCAATCGACAACAGGAACATGGGCATCACAGAATAAATCATCTTCACCGACGTGTCAGTCAGGAAACTGGTCAATCCGGTAAACAGGATATTGCGCCCCAAACCATTCCGGTGGTTACCTTTCTTGGTGGGGCTCTGTGTGGATGCTGATTTGCGTTCTCCTTCCATATTTTTCATATAGCCTCTCCTCAACCAGGGTAGCAATATCGTGAGATGCAATCAGAGAAAGCTCTCCATCCATTTCCACGTGGACATCAATGGCATAATCATTTCCGATCTGCCTCGTTTTTAGGTGATGAGAGCCTTTTACCCCAGGAGTGTCATTGATGATCCGAACGATCTCGTCCTCCACATCAGCCGGCAGGGCGGTTTCCAGAAGCTCCTTGACACTGGGGAAGCCAAGCCGGATAGCTACCCGGATGATGAAAACGCTGACAATCATTCCAGCGAGGGGGTCCAGAATGCGCCATTTCTCACCCAGAAAAATGGCTCCAGCAATTCCAAGTAGCGTTCCGATACTGGAGAGAGCATCCGAACGGTGGTGCCAGGCATTGGCAATAACAGCCTGACTATTAATTGATTTACCAACACGGAGTGTGTACTGAAAAAGGATCTCTTTAGCCAAGATAGAGACGACCGCAGCAATCAGAGCCACCATAGACGGTTGGCCAAGTTCTTTCCCAGCTATGGCATCGATGATGCGGGATCCACCATTCCAGAGGATTCCTGCTCCAACTAACAATAATACCAGACTCACCAGCAGGGTAGCAAAAGTCTCAAATTTACCATGACCATAGCGGTGATCTTCGTCGCTCTCTTTATCCGCAACACGAATAAACCCGATGACAACAAAATCCGTAATGAAATCAGAGATAGAATGGACCCCGTCGGCAATCATGGCCGCACTTCGGCCAATAATCCCCGCCAGCAATTTCCCGGTTGAGAGCAGTAGGTTTACAAAAAAACCGATCCAGGTAATCCGCTGAGCCTGGCTTTTTCGTGTATCGTTGATATTCAAATCTGACTCCTTCATGGAGGTTATCGAGATATCAAATATCGCGAAAATTGTTGGTTCTGGGATTATTCCACCTTTGCAAATCCTACCATGCAATCCTGTCTATACTTTTTGGCACTTTAGGAAACCGTTCCTCTCGGATTTGTATATTTGTTAAAAATCAATCCGATCAATCCGATCATCATAATCATGAGAAAACGAGCACGACTGACCAGATGGGTTCTCCTCATTGCCCTGCTGATGCCTGTGGTGGCCAGTGCCCAGGTGAGCACCGAAACAATCGATGGTAAACTCGATCAAATCCTTAAGGAATTTAATGTACTTCAGCACCGGCTCGATGTGGTGGAGAAGGGCATCGATGACCTGATGTGGCAGGAACGGCTTGGGGATATCGCCATCGTGGATAAAGTGTTCATGTATGGCCCTCCCCTGGCCAAAGAATCCAACCCCACCGGTCAGGGAGCCGGCAACCCGGTCAAGCTATGGTCCTATGTCTTTATCCCGTCCGACTTCGACCCGTCGGAGAAATATCCATTGATTGTATTCCCACATGGTGGTGTTCACGCCAGCTTTACCACCTATTATACCCATATCGTCAGAGAACTGGTTGCCCAGGGATACGTGATTGTCGCGGTAGAATATCGCGGAAGCACCGGGTACGGAGGCAGCATGTACCGTAAGATCGATTATGGCGGTCTCGAAGTGGAGGATACCGATTTCAGCCGGCAGTTTATGCTCGATAATTACTCCTTTATCAACAAAAACCGCGTTGGAATCATCGGTTGGAGCCACGGCGGGCTTATCACTCTGATGAATATCTTCGACCATCCCGAACATTACCAGGCAGCCTTTGCCGGAGTTCCGGTGAGCGACGTCATCGCCCGGATGGGCTATAAAAATCAGGCCTACCGGGACCTGTACGAAGCTGATTATCATATCGGTAAGAGCGCAGATGAAGATG